>Ga0315909_10001088_pt1 | contig 36686 bp, 24 predicted proteins | sample LakEriMetagenome_11_FD_203527 | JGI IMG/M metagenome (GOLD analysis project Ga0315909, IMG submission 203527) | Freshwater fungal communities from buoy surface, Lake Erie, Ohio, United States - Buoy 2 MA125 | ecosystem: Environmental > Aquatic > Freshwater > Lake | place: USA: Lake Erie, Ohio... | reverse complement strand
CTTGATGAATACCTCAAAGGTGACTATGATTACTGAAACCCTCTACCCCGAACTTAAGGAACCCACTATGTCATTCGCTGAAATCGTCGCCCTGCTAATGTCACTTACTGATGACCAGTTGGAGATGCTGGACGATGACAAGTTTGCCTCTGCCCTTATCACTCTTCACCACTGAGAATGAACTTTCTCACACCCGATGACCTCAACAATCTCATCCGTTTGGTTGAAGAAAACAACCAATACAATGACGATGAAGATGTAGAGTTCTGGAATGACATTCTGATTCGACTCAATCAAACCTACCGTCACTGTTTAGATGACTGACCTTCGTTATTCTAATGGTACAGAACTTTTTGAGTTTCTGTATGATAAATGTCGCCAAGATCCCGACCTGCTTGCTACTATCGTTGATGAGTACATTGTCTCTCTCAGTGATAGCAAACTGATTGAACTTGAGGACTTTCTTATGAACAACTTTGGAGATGATGAATGAACCGCACTGAACTTCAAGACCAACTCATTCAGCAGGTGTTGGATGACATGGACCTTAAGACAATGACCCAACTTTGTTATGATTACCTGGATGAGGGCTATGCTAAGTATTCTGATGAAGAATTGATCACTGAATGTCAAGAATACTACCCCGAACTGGTGGAGGATGTGACGGTCTGACAAGTGGCACAAGGGGGCTGGAAACGGTCCCCATCCACCCTATACTGAATTCAGTTGAGAGAGACCCGATGGCAACCCTCCCCACCTCTGAGATCCGCACCGCCCTGATCAGCTGGAAAGGTGAGCTCCTGAAGCTGGCAGTTGACTTCCCCGAGCATTTCACCGCCTCTATTGTGGAAGCCCGCTTGGATGCAATGGATGCCGCACTGCTGGCTATCGATGGTAGCACCACGGTCACCCTGACCCCTGCCACTTGTGCCATCTGAGGCACTGGCACACTGGGGGGCACTGGATGCCCCCTGACCCCTTAGAATTCTTTCATACCAAACAACCCCAACCCATGAGAATCGAAGTTCGTTACCAGACCCCCTACGGTGACTGCCAGTGGCGCTCTCAGTGGTTCCCCACCCTGGCAGAGGCAGAGCGTATGGTGACCTTCTACAAGTCCTGCGGGTCACCCTCCCACGTTGCCCCCTCCTCCCTGGCACAGTTCGCCCACCTGGCATAGTGGCACAAGGGGTCTCCCCCTGCCCCCTGACCTGCTACAATTAACTCAGTTCACACCCCGAACCACAATGGCAACCGCAACCTACCAGACCTGCCTGACAGATACAACCTACAACGGTTGGACGAATTATGAAACCTGGAACGTTGTCCTCTGGATTGAGAATGATGAATCGATTCAAGAATTCATCCAGCAAAATGATGTCTGCTGCTATGAAGAGCTGCTGGAATTGTTCTATGAATTCGGCACTAAAGAGACCCCTGACGGTGTGAAGTGGAACGATCCTAAAGTTAACCGCGCCGAAATCAACGGAGACGTTTTCGACTTCTAAAGTGTGGGTCCTGAGCATGACCTAAAACTGCTCAACCATTCCTAACATTTTTTCAAATTAATCATGTCCCGCGATGTCATCCTCTCACTCCTTCGCCAAGGTTCCAATGGTGAGCAAATTCTCCAAATTCTTAATACAATTGCTGATGGGGTTTCTGACAGTGGCAATTCTGATTCCGCTGCTAATCCTACTCTGAGTGAGATTCAATTCTAATAGCTAACCCCTGTGCCGGTCAAACCGCTGGCACAGGGTTTCCGCTTGGGGCACCGATGACCCTGTATGATAAGGGGACAAACGAAACGAACCCATGACCCGCCTTGACGTGATCTGCCCCGCCGCTCCCTGGGAGAACACTACCACCGATGCCGACCGCGCATGGGATCTGTGCCTGGACCTCTCTGAGGAGTACGGTTACGCTCAGGTTCGCCAGAATGGGGTGATCATCGGAGATTACACTGACGGGCGCTGACCCCGCCGTTTACGTGCTACAATACTCTCAACCGACACCCCCCCCCATGACCGAATCCAGTTTCCTGTTCACCGGTTTCCACACTCGCCAGCGTCGGCAAGTCACCCTGTCCTATATGGCAGAAACCGCGCAGCAGGCATGGGACACCTGTGCTCGCCTGAACCCCGACCTGATTGTGATTAACTGGGGTCTGGCAGATCATATGGTTTGACCCCCCCCGACGTGCTACAATTAATCCAGTTCAGAGGAACCCCGATGACCCGCCCTGACCCGATGACCGCTCTGCAGGATGCCCTTAACAACCTGACCCCTGCAGAGCGGGAGATGTTGGCAGCATCGACCCCCGCTGATTGGTTTGGCGCTATCACTGAACTGATCCGCGACCCTGGATTCTGGCAGGGCATCGGCACCGCCTTCCTTCAGGGCATCGCTGACGGTCTGGAGGACTTCAACGCCGACCGTTAACGTGCTACAATTAACCCAGTTCAACCAACCGCCTCTCATGACCGCCTCCCCCTGGAACGCTCAGAACCTTACCACCCTGACCCTGCCCGATGGGACTTGGGGCACCATCCGAACCGCCGTGCTGTGCTTTGCCGTGGATGAGCGCCTCGCTGGCAGGTCTGCCGATGCCGATCATTGGATGGCAGCGTTTAAGGCGCTGAAGGAAGTGATGGGGGACTGACCCCGATCCATGGTACAATTAACGCAGTTCACACCCCCACCCCCATGCTGAACGGAACCATCGCTACCGCCTTTGACGATCTCACCACTTTCCAACTGGAGGAGTGGCTGTGGGAAGGAAACCCCACGACAAAGGAAGAACGCGCCATCCTGAAGGAACTGGAATCCCGCCGCCTGCGCCTCCAGTCAATCGCGGATCTGCTCTGGTGACTCCTACGGGGACTGACCCCCTGCCGTGCTACAATTCTCTCAGTTCACAAGCGAACCCCAAATGATCTACACCGTCACCCGCCTCCCCCGCCGTGGTCCCCGTAAGGGTGAGACCCTTTCCCGCAATTCTCAGCATGGGCGCGGCGCTGCCATCGGTTCCGTTCGTGATGCTGATACCGTTGCGGGCGGTGCCTCCCATGCTGTCGGTGCTGGTAAGGGCATGACCATCACCCGCGTGACGGGCATCGGTAAGGTGATGGTTGCCGACCTTGAGGCGGTGATGATTCGTGCCCGTGATCAGTACCGTGCCGACCGCCGTGCCGCTGCCATGGACAGGATCGCTGGTCTCTGATTCGTGCTACAATTCTCTCAGTTCAACCGACCCCAACCAATGACCCTCTACCCCTACGCCGCCTGCTCCGACCTGAAGACCCGCCAGATCAAATGGATTTCCCGTGGCGATCAAATGAAGGACGGTTCCCTCCCCTCTCAGTTCATTCATTGGGGGCTGCCCGCTGCCACCATTGCCGCGCAGTTTTCTGAGACGCACTTCGCTCCTCACCGCTGCCCCATCAGCGGGTGGGTCAGTCAGCAGGGGTGACCCCCCCCCCGTTCGTGGGGGGCAGTTCGTTCGTTCGTGATCGGCAGTTGCGGGCGGTGGGCGTTATGGGGGGGCGCCCCCGTATATAAAAACCAATGGATCCCTAAGGCTACAAAGTCTTGCTTTTGCCAGTTAAATATAATGATTTTAAAAAAAAAATTCCGGAGATATAAAAAAACAGAAAATATCTAATATATAAAAATAAATTTTGCGTATAAAAAAATGAAAAAAAAATCCGGGGATATTTTTCACTCTCTACAGGTTGATCCAATTACGGGCGAGTACTACTTAGTAATTCCGGAACAGATTATTAATGATCTTTCTTGGTATGAAGATACTGAGATTGAATTTCTAATAGAGGGTACAGAAGTCATTTTAACTGAAAAAAAATGACTAGTTGACAGACTATACATAGTACTGTATGATAATGAAGTAAACGATTCATCTTATGGCTAAAGGATTTACAGTAAAAGCAAAAAACCCAACACAAAGTAATCCAGCAGAAGAGTGGGATTACAATAAAGCAAGAGAACTAGTTAGAGGAAAATCCGTAGTATTCTGTCTTCCAGGACGCGGAGTTTCTTACACATATTTGAAAAGTTTTGTACAACTCTGTTTTGATCTTGTACAGGCAGGAGCAAGTATTCAAATCTCGCAAGATTATTCATCCATGGTAAACTTTGCAAGATGCAAATGTTTAGGGGCGAATGTACTGCGAGGACCTGATCAAATTCCCTGGGATGGGAAACTTAATTATGATTGGCAACTTTGGATCGATAGTGACATTGTATTCAATACGGAAAAGTTCTGGCAACTTATTCTCATGGATCAGGACATTGCTGCTGGATGGTATGCTACCGAAGATGGCACAACAACATCCGTTGCTCATTGGTTAGAAGAAGATGACTTCCGTGGAAACGGTGGTGTAATGAATCATGAAACCGTTGAAAGCATCTCAAAGCGTCGTAAACCATTTACAGTTGATTACACTGGTTTTGGTTGGGTTTTGATTAAGCATGGTGTTTTCGAAAATTCAGAAATGAAGTATCCATGGTTCGCTCCAAAAATGCAAGTCTTTGAATCTGGAGAAGTTCAAGATATGTGTGGAGAAGATGTATCATTCTGTTTGGATGCAAAGGAAGCAGGATTTGAAATTTGGTGCGATCCGCGTATTCGCGTAGGACACGAAAAGACAAGAATCATATGATATGCCTAACGAGTTATACAATATAATCTGTAAGAATAAAAAAATTTACACACACCTTACAGAAGAAGAATACTTCAATATTATGGAGGATCTGTCGATTGAATTCTATCAGACAGGTTCTCCAAAACCTGAAGAAATCAAAACTGAAATGCTTGGAGAATAATTATGGCTGCAAAATCTAAAGTTGGACTCAATAAAACATCTTATATTCCAGGACCTCCTAAGAAGTCTCGTCAAGGAGACGGTGGAGGAACTAAATATGCTGCTTCTTCTCGTAATGGGGCAAGAAAGAAGTATAGGGGACAAGGTAAGGGATGAAATCACTGCTGTTTATTTCCGAAGATAAGGAAAAGGCACTGATACAAGAAATGACATATCGAATGCAAGTGTCGGAGATGAGTATTCATCCTTCCGATACTTGTTTTTTAATGGTTTCTCCCGACTACTCCGCAGTTGTGACTCAACATTTGTCACATTCTTTGAGCATAAACCAAGAAATCTTTCACATTGAAACCGTCAATGTTCCATTTCCAGATGAAAATGTGAATCTTTATCGACAAGACTTCATTGAAAACTATTCAAAATGGTCAAAACGATGGAAAAAGTTTGTTTTAATTGAGGCAGGAGTCATTCGTGGTGGTAATTATCGTTGGATTACTGATCTGATGGACGATAATTACTATACTGTTGCCTTGTGTGAGAACATTCACAGCAAATTTAAGAGTGATTTTGTTTCATTGTACTATGATGACACAAAAGAAGACCTTCATTTTTGGTGGGAACGACCAAATAATCACTGGAAATCCGATAATAAATAGTTTTTTACCAAAATTGAGTTGGAACAATTTTCAATGGGTAAACACCTTCTTTTAGAGGTGTATGATGTCAATTTTAATCTTTTAAATGACTCGATTTCTCTTCAAGAAACGATGGAAAGAGGAATTGAAAGAGCAAAAATGACAATTTTGAATATTTTTCAACACTGTTTTTATCCTCAGGGTTGTACGATTGTTATTGCACTTGCGGAAAGTCATGTTTCTTGCCATACTTGGCCTGAAAATGGGTGCATTGCAATCGATGTATATACTTGTGGAGATGGAAATCCAAAATTAATTGCTATTGAGTTATTAAAATATTTAAATTCTTCGAATTATTCACTGAGAGAAGTATATCGTTAAATACATATAAGGAGATAGCAACCTCCTTTATAAAAGTTCTGTTTTATTCATTAAAACAGGAGCTAAAATGTCAAATTTACCAACTGATAGAGACAAAAATTATATGTATCGCATGTGGGGCACAGAGAAGTTAATCACAGACTATAATTCTTTACCACCCAAGAGAGTAATTCAAGAGATTATGCATGATGTTGCACCTAAACATGATTTTAAAAAACAGGTTGAATTGCATGAAAGGATTCGAAATGATGAAGATTATGATGACTGGGAATATGGTACTGAACCCGATTACGGATCTTCTTGGAAATACTAATAAATAGAAACAGAAATTCTATGTTCTAATGTCATTAACTAGGATATCTAGATCATTTAAAGACATTAGTTTGTCTTTTGACCCACATCCAATCACTAAAGACTTACCTATTCTCAAGAATGAGCGGGCGATTATTAGATCAATTCGCAATTTGGTCGAAACAATTCCTACTGAAAGATTTTTTAATTCCAGTTTAGGATCAAACGTTCGCTCAAGTCTTTTTGATTTTGTTGACTTTGGTACTGCATCAATTATACAAGATCAAATTCAAACTACTATTTCTAATTTTGAACCTAGAGTTGAAAATACTCAAGTTCAAGTTGAACCAAGCCCAGATTCAAACGAATTTGAAGTTACTATATCGTTTGACATTATAGGACAAGAAGTTCCAACACAACAATTTTCATTCATATTAGAGGCAACAAGATAAAATGCCTTTTACTAAGTTCGCCAATTTAGATTTTGATCAAATAAAGACCTCAATCAAAGACTATCTTCGTGCAAATTCCAATTTCACGGATTTTGATTTTGAGGGATCAAATTTTTCTATCTTGATAGATACCTTAGCGTATAACACATATATTACAGCATTTAATTCCAACATGGTTGTGAATGAGTCTTTCTTAGACTCGGCAACTGTAAGAGAGAATGTAGTATCGCTTGCTAGAAATATTGGATATGTTCCAAAGTCAAGAATAGCATCGAACGCTTCAATTTCCTTTTCTGTAGCAGTTTCTCCACTAACAACGAGTCCAGTTACATATACACCAACTATTACTTTACAATCTGGTTTGGTTTGTACTGGATCAAGTGCTGACACTTCTTATGTGTTTTCAATACCAGAAAATATAACAACTACTGTCAATAATGGTATTGCAGAATTTACTAATATTTCTATAAAAGAAGGAACGTTTTTAACAAAACAGTTTGTAGTAAATAATTCTTTAGATCAAAAATTTATATTAGATAATTCATTTATAGACACAACAACAATTAAAGTATATGTGAGAGGTGTAAATGAAACTGGATTGGGAACTCCATACAATTTAGTTGAAAATATATTCTCTGTAGATAAAAATTCAAAAATATATTTGATACAAGAAATTAAAGATGAAAAATATGAACTTTTGTTTGGTGACGATCTTTTTGGAAAAAAACTAGAAAATAATTCAGTTGTTACAGTAACTTATATTGTAACAGATGGTAAAAATGGAAACGGTGCAAGTTCTTTCTCTTTTGCAGGAACTTTAAAAGATTCTAATGATATTGTCGTTGTTCCAACCAATTCAATTGTAGTTGGAACAATACAAAGTTCTCAAAATGGTTCTGACATTGAAAGTGTCGATTCAGTTAAAAAATTTGCACCGAGATTATATTCTTCACAGTATAGAGCTGTGACAAGTAGAGACTATGAAACGATTATAAAATCTAAAGTTTATCCAGAAGCAGAATCAGTTTCTGTAGTTGGTGGGGAGGAGTTAGTACCACCTCAGTTTGGGAAAGTAATAATTAGTATCAAACCAAAAAATGGAACTTATGTTTCCGATTTTAATAAGCAGTCAATTAAAAATAACTTAAAGCAATATACTGTTGCTGGAATTAACGTAGAAATTAATGATTTAAAAATACTTTATGTGGAAATAGATTCCTCAGTTTATTATAATTACTCTCAAGTTGGTAGTGTCGAAGATTTAAAGACTAGTGTTACAAATTCATTAGTATCATATTCACAATCTCCAGATTTAAATACATTTGGTGGGAGATTTAAGTATAGTAAAGTTCTTCAAGTGATTGATAATACTAATGCTGCAATTACTTCAAATATCACAAAGGTTAGAATTAGAAGAGATCTTAAGGTAATATTAAATGCGCCAACTCAGTATGAAATTTGTTATGGAAATAAGTTTCATGTAAAATCTGATGGAAAAAATATTAAGTCTACAGGATTTAATATTTTGGGTGAAGAAGATATGGTTTACTTTACTGATATACCAAACAGTGACTTAAAAACGGGAACAATATCAATAGTTAAAGATATACCTGTTTTGAGTTCTATTGGATCTTCTACAACAGAATTTGCAATACCAGTCGTTGTTAAATCCGCAGGAACAGTAAATTATGAAACTGGTGAAATTCTTTTGGGTGCAATTACAATCACTTCAACAGAACTTCCTCAAGATATTATTGAGATTCAGGCAATTCCAGAATCAAATGATGTAATAGGTCTTAAAGATTTATATCTGGCATTTAGCATTTCTAAAAGCAGAATAAATATGATTAAAGATGTTATAGCATCTGGTGATGATACATCTGGAGTTGTATTTACAACTAATGATTACTACAGATCAAGTTATTCTAATGGAGATTTAACGAGGGCGTAATATGATAGAAAATGGATTTGAGTATAGAATAAAAACTCAACAACTTATTGAAAGTCAACTTCCAGAATTTATTTTAGATGAGAGTCCAAAAACTGCTGAATTTTTAAAGCAATATTATATTTCGCAAGAATACCAGAGTGGATCTGTTGATATATCTGAGAACCTAGATCAATATTTAAAACTTGATAACTTAACACCGGAAGTTATTGTAGGAACTACAGCACTTACTGAAGATATTTCTTCCTCAGATACTACAATTGAAGTATCTAGCACGAAAGGATTTCCTCAAAGTTATGGTTTATTGAAAATTGGTGATGAAATTATCACCTATACTGGAGTCACCTCAAATACTTTTACTGGTTGTATTAGGGGATTTTCTGGAATTACTAATTATCACAAAGATTTGCAAAATAGTGAATTAGTATTTTCAGATTCTTTAGCATCTTCACATTCTTCTTCAAGTGAAGTTAAAAATCTAAGTATTTTATTCTTACAGGAATTTTATAAAAAAATTAAGTATTCATTGACTCCTGGATTAGAAAATATAAATTTTGTTGATGATTTGAATGTTGGAAATTTTATAAAAGAGTCTAGAACTCTTTATGCATCTAAAGGAACTGATGAATCTTTTAGAATTTTATTTAATGTATTATTTGGAGAAACGCCGAAAATAGTTAATTTAGAGCAATTTTTATTAAAACCATCTTCAGCAACATATTCTAGAAAAGAAGTAGTAATTGCTGAAGCAATTTCTGGAGACCCACTTAAATTATCTGGTCAAACAATATTTAAAAGTGATGATGCAAATAGTACTGCATCAGTATCTGAAGTTGAGCTTGTAAGTAGAGGTCAAAAAACTTATTATAAAATTTTTCTATTTGTTGGGTATGATGACTCTTTCCCAACTATTACAGGATCCTTTAAAATTACCGGAGCTACAAAAAATATTAATCCTGTAAGTATAGGTAGTTCTGTTATCACGGTAGATTCGACAATAGGATTTCCAGAATTTGGTAAGATATATTCTGGAAATAACGAAATTACATATACTAGTAAAAGTATTAATCAATTTTTTGATTGTTCTGGAATTGTCAGCGAAATTGATATTGCTTCAACAATAAGATCTAATGAAATTTATTATGGATATGAAGATGGTGATATTTCTAAAAAGGTTGAATTTAGACTGACTGGTGTCCTATCAAACTATGAACCCCTACTTCAAGACTCGCCACTTAGTTTGGGTGAAATTATATCTATTAAAAATATTGGAGATCTAATTGAAAACCCACAGTCAGATTTAACTCGTAAAGAAATTTTTGCAAATAGTTGGATATACAATACTAGTTCCAGATATCAAATTGATACTTTTGCATCTGGAACAATATCAGAATTTGTTTTAAAGAGTAATATTGATAAGTCTAGTCTCAAAGTTGGAGACTATATTGATATTTTATCTAGAGACTCTAATACTATAATAAAATCTAATCTTAGAGTAATTAATATTGATTTTGTTAATAATCAAGTCACGGTCGATGATTCTTTTATTTTGAATTCTAGTTTTAATTATGATATTAGAAGAAAACTTAACTACGCCAACTCAAACACAGTTCCTTTTGAATTTGATCCAATAACTTCGGATATTCAAAACGTTTATAATGAAAATAATGAGTATATGTATGTTGCTTCTAATTCATTACCATCATATACTATAACTAAAAATATTTTTTCTTATAATGCGACTGGAGTATCTGGAAGTTTAGATAGTGGACTATATTCAACAATAATTTTTGATTCTCCAATTTCATTACTAACTGGTAATGAAATTTATTACAAACCATCAGAAACACCAATTTCTGGATTAGTAGAAGGTTTTTATTATATTGAAGTTTTAAATCAGTTTGAAATTAGATTATATAATTCTTTATCTGTTATTGGTACGGTCAATTATATTAGTTTTGATCAATTATCATCTGGAACTCATAATTTCACACTCGCATCCCAAAAAGAACAAATTATTTCACCACAAAAAATATTAAGAAAGTTTCCCCTTTCACTTAATATGGGCGATGGGCAATCAGATTTGACTGAACCTGGACCTGTGGGGATGTTGATTAATGGTGTTGAAATTTTAAGTTATAAAAGTAATGATAAAGTATTTTATGGTCCATTAGACTCAGTAAATGTATTAAATGGTGGAAAAGATTTTGATGTTATTAACCCACCATTACTAGAAATCTCAAGTGGAGATGCTTTAGTTCAACCTGTTGTCAGTGGATCTATAGAAAAAGTATTCGTAGATCCACAAGATTTTAATATTGATGTAGTTGTATCTGCAACTCTTATTGGTGGCAACGGTAGTGGAGCAGTTCTCCAACCAGTTGTAGATAGAAAAAGTAGATCTATTGAATTTGATGCCAGAATAATTTCAGATGGTGGTGGTTTAGATATTACATCCGAAACTATTACATTCTTATCAAATCACACTCTTATAGATGGGCAACCTATAATTTACAATTCTGGAAATAATTTACCAATTGGAATATCTACTTTTCAAGTTTCAAACTTCAGTGGTGGAAGAACATTAAAAAATGGATCAACTTATTATGCAAAATTTATTAATGATAAGAGTATTCAACTTTATGAGTCAATTTTAGATTACACTGTTGGAATTAATACTGTAGGATTTACTACTATTTCCGCATCTGGAATACATAAATTTTTGACAGAACCAAAGAATACATTAACTGGAATAAAAATAATTAATGGTGGAACTGGGTATGCAAATAGAAAACTCAGAGTTAAGTCGGTTGGTATTTCAACCCAAAATAGTTCTGTATCATTTAATAATCATGGGTTTAATGATGGTGAATTAGTTACATATTCAAATGTAGGTATAGATACGACGATCTCTTCCCCAATATCGGGATTATCTACAAGTACTCAATATTATGTTTTAAAAATTGATGATAATAAATTTAGACTCGCAGATGCTGGTGTTGGTGGTACTATAACCTCAAATTATATAAGAAAAAATTATGTCAGTTTTGGGTCTACTGGTATTGGATATCATATTTTCAATTATCCAGATATTTCTTTAAATGTAGAATATAGTGCTGTTGGACTAGGAAGTACCCAATTTAGGGGATCAATTGTTGCAACACCAGTTGTAAAAGGTGAAATAAAAGAAGTATTCGTTTATGAATCTGGTACAGGGTATGGATCTAGCATTGTAAACTATCATAATAAACCAGTAATATCCATTAAAAATGGAAAATACGCTCAACTTATACCTATAGTTGTTAATGGTCAAATAGCAGATGTTTCTATTCAATATGGTGGTATTGAATACCATTCGACACCAGATTTAAAAGTTTCTGGTATAGGAACTGGTGCTATTCTTAAACCAGTAATTGTTAATAATTCAATAGTTGATGTTATTATTATAAATTCTGGATTTGGATACGAAGAATCTAATACATCAATAACAGTTGTCTCATCTGGAAAAAATGCATTTTTAGATCCTCAAGTAAGATCTTTAACTATTAATAATAATTTCTTATATGACAAGTCTAATGAGATAATAAAAACTTCATATAATAATTTACAATACTATATTTCTGAAAATTTTGATCTAATTCAGGATACTTTTGGCGATAATGGAGTTGATCACTCACCAATTATAGGGTGGGCATATGACGGAAATCCAATTTATGGGTCATATGGTTATTCAAATCCAAGTAATAATAATACTATAAAAAGAATTGTATCTGGATATTCTTTAGACTCTACTAATATTGTTGATAGACCATCTGGATTTGAAGAAGGATTTTTCGTTGAAGATTATAAATTTACAAATTCTGGTGATTTGGATGAATATAATGGAAGATTTTGTATAACGAATGAATTTCCAAATGGAGTATATGCATATTTTGCAACTTCTATCATTGATGTTGAGTCAAATGTAGTTGGTAGTTTTCCATATTTTATTGGCAATAGGTATAGATCAAAATATATTGCTAATAATAAAACATTGAATCAAAGTTTTGATTTTAATAATTCGAAGTTAATTCGCAATACTTTCCCATATAAAATTAATGATCTTTATGCTAATAATGATTTTCTTTTTGAATCCAATGAAGTCAATAGTCAACTAACAGTAATTGAATCTATTACCAAAGGTAAAATTGATTCTTATAAGATTATCGAATCTGGATTTAATTATAAGGTAGGAGATACTTTATCTTTCTCTGAAAACAATAACAGTGGAAGTGTAGTTGCTCAAGTTTCTGAAATTAAAGGTGAGGAAATAAATCAGTTACAAACTGCTTTACTATCTTATGATGATGCCCTATTCACTTGGCAAGATGGTCAGACTATTAAGATAAAGGTAACACCAAGTCATACATTAGATAATTTAGATTATGTAAATGTCTCTGGATTTTCAACAAATTTAAGTAGTATAAATGGTTATTACCAAATTGGGGTAAGCTCATATAGATCTATGTTGGAATATAATATCCCAACATATGCCGCAACTGGAATTGTTACTGACATATATGTTTCTACTGTTCCTGATAATATTTCAATTGGAAGTAGTTTGGTAATAGACAATGAAACTTTTTCCGTTTTAAACACTTATAAAAATAAGAATATTCTTAGAGTTAGTAGAAGTACAACTGGGGGAATTCATACTGCAGCAGCAACGGTTTATTTCATTCCAGATACTTTTACAATTAATAAGAATGTTTCTTACTTTGAGTCTAAAGATAATGATATAATTTATTTTAATTCTACAAAGTCTGTAGGTGTTGGGACTACGAGTGGTCTAGGAATTTCGGTAAATTATAATCTAGGAAATCAAATTATTCCAATTTATATTCCAGCGCAATCGATTTATTTACCAAATCATCCATTTAAAAACAATCAAGAAGTTAAATTAATTAAATCTGGATCTTCGTCACCAATTTCAGTAGCAAATACATCAACATCTACACCATTCAATTTACCTATAAGTGGGAATGAGCAAACTGTTTATATTATCAATAAGTCTGTAGATTACATTGGGATCGTAACTCAAATTGGATTAACTACAACTACTAATGGATTATACTTCATTACCAATGGTTCAAATGATTTTGAATATGCAATTAAATCTAATTTTTCTCAAATAAAAGGAGATGTTCAAAGAATTACGAGTACAGTATCAGTAGCATCTAGTCATCAATTAAATACGGGAGATTTGATTTCTTTAATAGTTAAACCTAATCTTTCTGTTGGAATTGGAACATCTACCTTTGCAAAAGTTTTATATGATACCAACACTCAAAAATTAATTATTAATCCAAAACAATTTACTGCATCTGGCATTAATACAACTACAGATGAAATAACCATTACTAACCACGGATTTAAAACTGGAGATAAGGTAGTTTATAAATCTTCCTCAGTAGCGTCTGGTTTAACAACGGGAATTTATTATGTGTATAAAGTCGATAATTCTTTAATTAAGTTATGTAAAACATTTATTGATTCTACCAATAATCCACCATTGGTCATTGATATACAATCAGCACCGGTGACTACGCATAGTTTGTTACCAATTAATCCAAGTTTATCAGTCATAAAAAATAATAATTTAGTTTTTAATTTAGAAGATACCTCACTTTCGGGATATAATTTTAAAATTTTCTATGATAGAGATTTAAAAGATGAATTTATATCTCTTGGGTCCACAAATGCTTTTTCTATATCAAAAACTGGAACTCCAGGATCTTCTAACTCATCATTGACAATTAACTACAGCGATGATTTGCCCATATCTTTATTCTATGGAATAGAAAAGTCTGGAATTATAATGGATTCGGATTTGGAAGTTGAAAATTATTCCCAAATTAATTTTACATCAAGTTATTATAATAATAATTATAATATTGTTGGAATAGGTAGTACAACCTTTAGAATTTCTCTTTCAATTTCTCCAGAAAAATATAATTATACCCAATCAGATTGTGATATTTTAGAGTATACTACAAAATCACCAACAGCTTCTGGAGGTATTACTAAAATTAGGTCTATTTCTCCAGGATACAATCTTGATAAACTACCACTTTTTGATGAATTATCTTCAATTTCTGGTGAAAATGCATACATTTTACCAGAGTCTAATGATATTGGTAATATTAATAAAATTAGAATATTAAATGAGGGGTTTGAATATTTTTCAGATAAAACATTAAGACCGCAAGCATCTATATCTGAATTTTTAGTTGTTAAAAATTCAAAGAAAATTGCTAGTGTTGATATTACTTTTGGTGGTAGAAATTATACCTTCTCACCTAATTTACTTATTGTAGATTCTGTTACTGGCGTTGAAGTAGACTCTGGATCATTGGATGCGGTAGTAAGTGGAACATCTATATCATTTGTAAAAATAAATGAAACTCCAACAGGAATTTCGCAGTATGGATCTAAAATTGTAGCTATCAATAATGATAATGGAGTAGGAATTCAGGAAATACAAACATCACAATCTGGAATTGTTACATGCACATTGGTAACTCCACTTAACGGATTTACTTCAGAGCCATTTGCGGTTAATGATAAAATTTTTGTAGAGGAAATTGATTATATTGGTGGGGATGGATTTAATTCTACAGATTATGGGTATAATTTCTTTACTGTTAAAAGTTATTCAAATGCTGGAACTAATTTACCAAGACAAATTGAGTATGACTTAAAAGAATTAAACCAATCTGTAAATCCTGGAATTGCACAAACAGTTATAAGCGGTGTCTATGGGTCAATAGTAAATTCTATCAACTATCCAATTTTCTCAATAAATGAGGATTTTTCTGATTTTATTATTGGAGAATTTTTACAAATTAAAACAAATAGTGGGTATATTGATACTGATCTTAAAGTCACACAAAGCAATAAAATTTATGTAAAAGTTTCAGGAACTTATAAGTTAAAGCAGGAACAAATTATTAGAGGAACACAATCTGGATCAATAGCAACAATTTCCGAAGTAAAAGTGTCATCTGGTGAATTTGCAATTAGTTATTCATCACCCCAAAATAATGGTTGGATAGATGGAATTGGAAAATTAAATGAGGACACACAAGTTATTGCAGACAATGATTATTATCAAAATCTTTCTTATACTATAAAAAGTAATCAAGAATGGATTGATATAGTAAGTCCAGTTAATAGTATATTACATACTAGTGGACTTAAAAATTTCGCAGACACTCAAATAGTAACAAGTGTTGGTGCTGGTGTCACATCTACACAATTTGCAGATTTCTTATATCAATTTATAAATGAAAATAGAGTAGATACAATTAATAACTTCGACTTAGTTGTAGATGTTGATACTGATGGAAATAGTTCAAGATTTTTAAAATTTAGAAATAAAAAATTAGCAGACTATATTGAGTGTAGGACTAATAGGGTTCTTAATATTGATGATATTAGCGGACAGTTCTCTGATGAGGGGACTGTATTCAATTTAGATTATCAGGGAGTTCCTATTTTCACAAAGACCTTTAATCCTTCAAATTCATCTGTAGTCAATTTATCTACTGGGGAGATAAGTATTCAAAATCACTTCTTCAACACAGGAGAAGAATTAATTTATGATACAAACGGAGGATCTGCTATTGGTATAGGTTCAACTCTCAATTATGTTGGTGTAGTTACAAATATTTTACCACAGAAGGTTTATGCTATTAAAATTAGCAATGATTCTTTTAAAATTGCAACAAGAAGAGAATATGCTCTAGGAGATCCAGCAATTGCAGTAACATTTACTACAGTTGGAGTGGGAACTTCTCATCAATTTGAAATGTTTAAAAAGAATGAGAAGACAATTATTGCAATTAATAATATTGTCCAGTATCCAATATCATATTCACTTTTAAATTATAATGTTGCTGGTGGTCAAATAGGAACTGCTTCAACAATTTTTGGATTAAGTGGAATATCTTCGATTAAACTTGGTGATGTTTTGAAGATTGATAATGAATTTATGAAGGTTGTTAATGTTGGACTAGGAACAACATATTCTGGACCTATTTCTTTTGCAGGAACGTTCCCAATCGTAGCTGTTCAAAGAGGATTTGTTGGTTCATCATCATCAATACATGCAAATTCTACTTTAGTATCTCTCTATAGAGGAGGATTTAATATTGTAGACAGTAAAATTTATTTTACAGATCCCCCTCAAGGAAGTTTAAATAGTCAATATTTTACTGATAATTATAATCTTCCTGAACCTAAATCACAATTTAATGGAAGAGTTTTCTTTAGAAAAGATTACACAACTAATCAATTGTATGATAATATCTCAGAAAACTTCACTGGAATTGCACAAACTTACAGACTAACCGTTAACGGAATTAATACTAGTGGAATAGGAAGTACCGGTGGAAATGGTGTTGTCTTTATTAATGGATTTTTCCAAGCTCCAAATACAGAAAACAATTCTGATAATAATTTTAGAATTATAGACAATCAAATTAGTGGAACTACGGATATTGAATTTTCTGGTATTAGTTCATCAAATGGTTCTGTTTTTATATCACAATCTGATGTAAATATTAATCAACTTCCAAGAGGGGGTATGATTGTTTCTCTTGGATCAACTCCTGGTTTAGGATACGCTCCCCTAGTTGGTGCTTCTGTGAACGCAGTTGTTGGTGCTGGAGGGTCAATTGTATCCATAGGTATAGGAACAACGGGTAATTTTGGATCTGGTTACAGAGATCCAGTATCGATACTTGTAAGTGAAAATGGACATAGTGGAGTGGCAGCATCAATAAGTGCAATTGTCGGTGCTGGAGGGACACTAGCATTTAATATAGTTAATCCTGGAACTGGATATACAAACCCAACGATCAACATATCCCCACCAAGTTATAGTAACTTACCTGTTATTGGTGTTTCTAGATTAGGTGTGGGTCAAACAACTCAAACTGGAATTGGATTATTATTAAATGTTGAGGTTGGATCTAGTTCAACTACTGGAATTGGGTCAACTTTATTTGAAGTAACTGGATTTTCAGTTGTTAGAACTGGATATGGATTTAAGCGTGGTGATGTTATAAAACCAGTTGGTCTTGTTACGGCATATGGACTTAATCAACCAACTTCAGAATTTCAGTTAACTGTTCTTGAAACATTCTCAGACTCTTTCGCAGCTTGGCAATTTGGACAATTAGATTATATTGATAGCATTAAAGTATATCAAAATGGATCTAGAACTAGATTTCCTTTATATTATAATTCTCAACTTTTAAGTTTTGAGAGAAATAATTCTGACCCAGATTCGCAACTTATTGATTTTAATGATTTATTACTCATTTTTATTAATGGTATTCTTCAAGAACCAAACGTTGCTTATCGATTTACTGGTGGTACATCATTTACTTTTACACAGGCTCCAAAAAAAGAAGATAATGTTTCAATTTTCTTCTACAGAGGAAGTGTTGATGATAGTGATATAGTTAATATTAATGAAACCATTAAAGAAGGTGATTCTGTTCAGGCATTTAGTAATAATAGTTATCTCGGCATAACAACTACTCAAGAAATTAGAAATGTTGTTGATATTTCATCTTCTGATAAAATTCAGACTAATAATTACATATTGCAGGGAATTAATTCTCAAGTAGATAAACAACTTAATCTAAGTTGGACAAAACAAAAAGTAGATAAAATTATTGAAGGTAGTTTTATATCAAAATCTAGGGATTCATTAGAAACTCAAGTTTATCCAACTGCAAAAATAATTTCAAATTTAAATGCATCAGATACTCAGGTTTTTGTAGATGATGCAAGGTTATTTGGATATGATGCAGGCAATGATCCTATTGATTTTGATTGTTTAATTATATCTGGTGGTGAAGTTGATCCTGTAGCAGCTTCTATTAGTGCAACTGTTTCTATTGCAGGAACAATACAAAGTTTGACAATAAATCAGGTTGGTAGTGGATATACTGGATCTTTAATTGAAGTTGAAATTTCTCCTCCACCAAAAATTAATAATTTCACAATTACGGGGATTGCTTCTGGCAATTCTTCAATTGGTTCCAATATAGTTCTAATAAGTCCACCACCAAATAATCTTAATATAGGAGATAAACTATTAAATGGTGGCATCTATCTTCCAATTTCAGGAATTGGAACAACATCTATTACTTTAGGAATTGGAACACTAACTACTTCGAGTGCTAATTTAGTTCAAAATAATACTTTCAGTGATGATTTTGATGAATGGAATACTGATGGAACTCCAAATATTTCTTTAAGTGGTGCTTTATTAAGAAATGGAGATTCTATATGGCAGTCTATTTCTGGATCATATCAAAGATCTTATATTGAATGGAATGTCGCACTAAACGAAGGTGGATATTTTAGATTATTCATAAACACTGTAGGTCCAAATAATGATAGTGATGGTGGACTTTTAGTTCTAGATAATATCACTACTTCTGGTTATGTTTATAGAGATGAAATTATAACATCAATTGAATTTAGATATTTTGGACCAACACAAACTTCAAATGGTGTCATTGATAATATTTCAATATTGGATGGGTATGAGGGAATAATTACTCTCAATAGTCCAATTACTGCAGGAAATGTTCTAACATTCTCTGGTGTTGGAATAGGTGTAACAGCAACGGCAACTATTTCTGTTGTTGGTGGGTCTCTTTCATCTCCAATCATTATAACAAATCCTGGATCTGGGTATACATCCTCAAATCCACCAAAAGTGTTGGCACCAACACCGTTTGCTATTTGTGATACTATTAAAACTGTTACTGGAATTGCAGGAACAAGTGGAAAAATTATAGGAATTTCAACGGCCGTTGGAATTGGAACAGATCTTGCAATCCGATTTACATTAGATCCTGCTACTGCACCATTTACTGGATTATCTGTTGGTTATCCAATATGTATTTTTGGAACATCAGTAGGAAAGGGAGTAACATCTATTATCAATCATAATAGCAGTGTGGTTGGGGTTGGAACTACATTCTTAGATAATATCTACTATATTAGTGCATTTAACGCTTCTGTGGGCATTATAACCTGCAACATCCATTCAAATACATCTATTGTTGGTATTGCAACAACAGGTGCTGTAGTTGGCAAATATTCTTGGGGAAGGTTGTATGGGTTTAGTAGATCAAACTCTCCAGTTTCTATTGCAGTTTCTGGATATACTGTTAATTCTGGTCTTTCAACATTCCCAACAGTCCATAGAAGAAAATATGGATTAAGAGATATTGGACCTCTCAAAAAAGAATCCTAACACTATATAAATATAAAAAAAACAATATCCAAATGTCTGCTTTTGTAACAGATCAATTTAGAATACTGAATGCGTCTAATTTTGTAGACTCCGTTCGGGAATCAACTAATTCTTATTATGTATTTGTTGGTTTGCCAAATCCAACAACCGTAGGATTTGGTAGAACCTCTGATTGGGATACTAACCCACCAAATCCCATTGATAGTATTGATTATTTAAATCATAATGAATCAACTATTTTATATGGAAAAAGAATTACCGCAGCGAATATTAGAAGAATAATTAAAAAAATAAATTGGGTTTCGGGACAAAGATATGAAATGTATAGACCAGACTATAGCATTTTAAATCCTTCACCAATAACAGGATCTTTGAGGTTATACGACGCCAACTATTATATTATAAACTCAGATTATAGAGTTTATATTTGTATTGATAATGGATCTACTGGAATTAAAACAACTGGAAATGCTTCTCAAGTAGAACCAACATTTACAGATTTGGAACCATCTAAGCTTAGTGATGGATATACTTGGAAATACTTATATACAGTTTCTCCTAATGATATTATAAAATTTGATACCACTGAATACATTACAGTTCCAACTGATTGGGAAACAAATACAGATCCTCAAATTTCTGCCATTAGAGAAAATGGCGATTCTTCACTGAATGATAATCAAATTAAAAAAGTTTTTATTAAAAATGGAGGATCTGGATATGGTTTGCAGCAAGGTCAATCTTGCAATATAGTTGGTGATGGATCTGGAGCAAAAGTTTCTATACAGATCGATCCCACTCAAGGAAAAATCACTGATGCTATAGTAACTTCTGGAGGTAAAAATTACACTTACGGAATAGTTGATCTTGGAACAACAGGATCAACTGCACCAGCTACATATGCAGAGTTGATTCCAATTATTCCGCCATCTAAAGGTCATGGGTTTGACATTTATAAGGAATTGGGGGCAGATAAAGTCTTAATATATGCTAGATTTGATGATTCTACCAAGGATTTTCCAGTAGATTCTAAATTTGCCCAGATTGGGATCATAAAAAATCCAAAAGTTTATGACTCTTCCGGAATTAATACTGCAATATATAATTCTAATGATTTTTCTGGATTATACTCCATAAAATTATCATCTATAACTCCTTCAAGTACTTCAGTTACTATAGGATCTAAAATTCAGCAAATAAATACTAATACTGGAAAAAAAGCAGTAGGATATGTTGCTTCATATGATGATGAAACAAAAGTTTTAAAATATTTTAAGGATCGATCTTTATATTTTAATGGTGGAAATGGATCGACCTATCAAGATTTTGTAGGTGTTTCTTCATTCTTCAATACTAATGGAACAGATATTGGAACCAATATCGATTTTATATCTGATGCTGGACTGCAAATTTCTGGAGAAGGATTTACTGCTAACATAGATACCGCATTTTCTGACAATAAAGTAACAATTTCTAATAGAATTGTTAATTTGGGAGTTCAATTTGCTAATGGACTTGCAAAACCAGAAATAAATAATAAGTCTGGGGATATAGTTTACGTTGATAACAGACCCACAGTTTCAAGAAGTTTAAGACAAAAAGAAGACATTAAAATTATTCTGGAATTTTAAAAAATGGCTCAAAAAACTAATCTTAACGTAAATCCATATTTTGATGATTTTTCTGAAGAAGGTGTGGGTGCTAGGGATAATAACTACTATAAGGTATTATTTAATCCTGGAAGGTCAATTCAAGCTAGGGAATTAAATACTTTACAATCAATATTACAAGATCAAGTAGAAACATTTGGAAGTCATATTTTTAAAAATGGATCAATGGTGATCCCTGGAAATGTGTCCTATGATGGACAATTTTCAGCTGTTAAATTAAACTCATCACAGTATGGGATTAATATATCAAATTATATTGAAAAATATCTTGGAAAAATAATTAAAGGAAGAGAGTCTGGCGTTAGCGCAATAGTTCAGTTAATTCAATTTCCAAATACAGAAGTAGAATATATTACACTATATGTAAAATACATAGATTCTGATGCGAATTATCAAATAAGTGTATTTAAAGATAATGAAACACTATATTGTGAAGAGGATGTTGATTACCAAACAACAGTAATAACTGCTGGAACTCCTTTTGCAACTACAACGCCATTTAATTCAACTTCCATCGGATCTGCAGTTTCTATCAATGAGGGTGTTTATTTTATAAGAGGAACTTTTGTAAGAGTTCCAAAGCAGACAATCATTTTAGATTATTATTCCAATACACCTTCATATAGAATTGGTTTAAGAATAACTGAAGAAATTATTACTGCAACTGACGATTTTAATTTATACGATAATGCGAAAGGATTTACTAATTATGCAGCACCTGGTGCAGATAGATTTAAAATCACACTAACTTTAGATAAAAGACTATTAACAGATAATAATGATGTCGATTTTGTAGAGTTATTACGTATAAAAAATGGCGTCATTAATATAGTAGAAAGTAAAACAACATATTCTAATATAAGAGATTATTTAGCACAAAGAACATATGATGAATCTGGAGATTATGTAGTTAATCCTTTTAAATTTTCATTAAATAATTCATTGAATGATAGAGTTGGTAATGATGGATTGTTTTTTGATACTGAGAAAACTCAGCAAGGAAACACTCCAACCGATGATTTAATGTGCTTTAAAATGTCTACCGGCAAAGCATATGTTAGAGGGTATGACATTGAAAAAACTGGTATTGAAATTTTAGATGCTCCTAAACCAAGAACAACTCAAACAGTTTCATCAGTAAATGTTCCATTTGAAATGGGCAATTTACTCAGGATTAATAATTTATCAGGAGCTCCAAGTCAAAAGGGAATTGTTTATTTACAAAATAGAAGAAAAAGTAGCACCACAGTTGCTGCTGGATCTACAATTGGTTCTGCAAGAATTTATACACTCAATTTAACTGATGCAGCATATGCGGATCAAAAAACAAATTGGGATCTTTACTTATATGATGTACAAACTTATACTGAATTGACAATAAATCAATCGTTATCATCAGTACAATTACCAGTAACTTCTTTTGTTCAAGGAAAGAGTAGTGGTGCAAGTGGATATGTTACATCCAACAGCAGTGGAACCACTATTGTTTTAACACAAACATCAGGAACTTTTATTGTTAATGAACAAATTTTAATTAATGGATTAGAGAATAATTCTAGAACAATATCATCTGTTAAGATTTATGGAGTAGATGATATTAAATCAGTACACCAACCAACTTCCATTTCTGGTTTTAGTACTGCATTTTTGGGGGACACTTTACTTGATAGGATATCAAGATTTGGCACTGTTACGATTACGGCATCTAGTGGTGGCATTAGCACTGCAACAGTCTCATCCCCATTTACACTGACAGGAATAAAAACAGATAGTATAATTAGATATCAAAGATCTGGTTTATCTACAGAAACATATAGTAGAGTTGTAGAAATATCTCCTACAAAGTTGTCAATGACACTTTCTGGGGTATCTACTGTACTTGGTATTTGTGATGGATCTTTACCAACACAAACATATACAGGATCCTATGAACTTGGTGCAGCAAAAATTAGAGATGATGAGAAGTCATTTTTATATGCATCATTGCCAAATACAAATATTGCAAGTGTAAATTTAAGCGGATCGACAATAACTTTTACTGCTCAATCCACAGGATCATTAACTCCATCTGGAGGAACTTTAACTGTAAACACTGGTAATTTTAATTTAGGAATAAACAGTACAACTGCAAGATTTGAATCTTATGATGAAGAAAGATATTCAATTTTCTATGCTGATGGGACAGTAGAACCTTTAAGCCCAGATAAAGTTTCTTTGGCAGGAAATTCTACTCAGATGACTTTTACAAATATTTCAAATAAACTAATTTCTGTTATAAATGCAACGTTTGTTAAAAATTCGATTCAAAGCAAGGTTAAACAGTTCAGCAGAAGTAGAATAATTAATGTAACATTATCAAATAATCCACAATCTGGTGTGGGAGTTAATACATCTATAAATGATGGATTAGCATATAGTCCATATTATGGACTGAGAGTTCAAGATGAAGAAATTAGTCTTAATTATCCCGATGTAACTAAAGTTATTGCAGTATATGAATCTTTAGATACTAGTACACCAGTTTTAACTCAATTATCATTTAGTTCAATAGTAAATGTAGATACTAATGCGATTGTTGGTGAAAATATTATTGGAAAAATAAGTAACACTGTAGCAAGAATAGTATCAAAACCATCTACCAACACATTGGGGATAGTTTATTTAAATAACAATACTTTTTTCCAAGGTGAAACTGTAACTTTTGAAGAGTCTAATATTAAAACAGATATTGCCACAGTCACATTAGGAAAATATAGAGATATAACTTCAAAATATATTTTAGACAAGGGACAAAAAGATCAATATTATGATTATTCGAAGTTAATAAGGAGATCTGGAGAAAATTCTCCATCAAAACGTCTCCTAATAATCTTCGATCACTACATTGTACCTACTGGTGATACGGGAGATGTATTTACCGTCAATAGTTATGATTCTGAAAGATTTACTTCAGATATTCCTACAATTAATAATAATAATGTAAGAGCTTCTGATACTCTTGATTTTAGACCAAGAGTATTACCATTTACTTCAACTACATCTTCACCATTTGACTTCTCATCAAGATCTTTTGGAACAGAACCAAAGATTTTAATGTCTCCAAATGAAAGTGCCTTAGTTGGGTATGATTTTTATCTTGGAAGAATTGATAAGTTGTTTATCAATAAGAATGGAAATTTTTCAATTGTTCAAGGATCCCCATCAATTCAACCAAAAGAACCAGTTAACCCAAGTGATTCTATAGAAATTGCATCTATTAATTTGCCACCATATCTCTATAATCCAAAAGATGCTCAAATAACGTTGATTGATAATAGAAGATACACAATGCGTGACATTGGAAAAATTGAAGATAGGGTTGAAAACTTGGAGAGAGTTACAACTTTATCTTTACTTGAATTAAACACTCAAACATTGCAAATTAATGATTCTCAGGGGTTAAGTAGATTTAAAACTGGATTTTTTGTAGATGATTTTAAAAATAGGTCTTTAATTAATAATGATCTATCTAAGATCGATATTGATGTTGAAAATAGTGAATTAACAACTGAAGTTACCAGAAATACCATTGGTATTAAACCAGTTCCATATGATAGTATCCAAGATGAAAATCTAGATCTAACTGAAAACTTTAATCTTTTTGATCTGAACACCCAAAAAACCGGAGATATTATTACATTAAAATATGAATCTGTTGGATGGATTGAGCAACTTTTTGCAACTAAAGTAGAAAATGTAAATCCTTTCAATATTGTTTCTTATGAAGGAACTGTTAAATTAAATCCAAGCAGTGATAGTTGGCTTAGAACTATTAGACTAGCAGATATTAATATTACAATTCAAAGGCGTCAAAGGGCAAGAGGTGCAGCATTAAGACGTGGAAGAGATGTATTTGTCGATTCAGTTGATAATGTTGTTGGAACTGGAAGAGAAATTTATATGAGATCCAGAAATACTGGATTTAAAGCAGTTAATTTGAAGCCATTAACTAGATATTATCAATTTTTAGATGGAAATGGATCCGTAGATTTTATTCCAAAAATTGTAGAAATTTCGAATAGTTCTAATTTACAAAATTATGGATCTGTAGGTACGTTTACTGTTGGTGAAAGAGTTATTGGATATACAAATGAATCAAATGTAGCAATTAGTTTTAGAGTTGCTGCTGCAAATCATAAAGAAGGTCCATACAGTAATCCAACAATTAAATACACTAAAAATCCATATGCTCCAACAGAAAATATCCCAGAATTTTATAGTACATCATCTAAAGTTTTAAATATTGATATCGATTCTCTATGCTTTGAGGTGCAAGGATTATATTCTGGATACTTATCGACCGGAATGAGGATTGTAGGTCAAACAAGCGGTGCTGTGGCTTATGTAAAGGATCTTAGATTAATAGCAGATATTAATGGATTTTTATCAGGATCATTTTTCTTAAGAAATCCTCTTACAACTCCACCACCACCAGTAAGAATTGAAACAGGATCTAAAGTTTATAAATTAACATCAAGTACAACTAATGAGACTCCATTACCAGGAAGTCTACTTATTTCAAGTGGAGAATCTATTTACAGATCTGAAGGAACTTGGGAACAACGTCAAAGAACAATTACAACAACAATAATAAATTATTTCCATGATCCATTAGCACAATCATTTACTGTTGGAGCAACTACTGACAATTTAAATGGCAATACGCCAAATGATGATTTCAATGGAGCATTTTTAACAGCAGTAGATCTATATTTTGCTAGTAAGGATTCTGGAAATGCTCCCGTAACTGTTGAAATTAGAACGGTAGAATTGGGAACTCCAACACGACAAGTTCTTGGAAATTCTGTTACTTTACAACCAAGTGATATACAAATATCTGCAGATGCATCTGTACCGACTAAAGTTACTTTTGATTATCCAATTTACCTCCCTGGTGGATTAGAGTATGCAGTTGTCCTCCTTTCTCCACAAAGTGATCAGTATGAAGTGTGGATTGCTGAGATGGGACAAAGAACAATAGAAACTTCTATTTTACCAGATTCGGAAAGTATAAAATATTCGAGACAATTTGCTTTAGGAAGTCTATTTAAATCACAAAACGGATCAATATGGACAGCAAATCAATATCAAGATTTGAAATTTAAATTATATAAATGTGAATTTACATCTTCTTCTGGTAGTGTATTTTTCCACAATCCAACACTGAATGAAAGTAACGGTTATGTGCCAACATTAGTATCAGATCCAGTTACTTTAATTTCAAGAAAAATCAAAGTAGGAATCACTACGGTAACATCAGCGACAAATATTGGCATCTTAACAACTGGTAGAAAAGTTTCTTCAATTTCAACACCATATAATTATGGATATATTGTTGGTACAGGTAGTTCTGTTTCTTCAGTTGGAATAACAACTGGTGGTACAAATTACTCAAATGGTGTTGTTTCAACTTATGCAATTGGTGGTAACGGAACAGGGTTAACCTTAAATATTAATACAACAAATGGATCTATTGGAGTTGCAACTATTGTAAATCCAGGTAATGGGTACTCTGTTGGAGATATTGTTGGGATAGTGACATCAACAGTTTCTTCATCTTCGGGTAGAAATGCATTAATTACAATTAGTGGGATTACTGGTGTTGATACTCTCTACCTTTCTAATGTTCAGGGAAATTCATTCACTTCTGCAGGAATTTCTACATTAGTATACTATGACACCTCAGGAAATGCAGTTTCCATGGGTGGAACCAACGTGTTATTATCGTCACCAGTTGGTGGAATTAATAATGGAAATTATTTTAGAGTAGATCATTTCAATCATGGAATGTATTCTAATAATAATAAAGTTGCTATTTCCAATGTTAGTACTGATATTGCACCAGTAACTCTCACACAACCATTATTATCATCAAGTACATTAATAAGTGTTGCATCTACTTCCAATTTCACTACTTTTGAAGGTCTTATTGTAAGTGCATCAAATCCAGGATTTGTTAAAATTCAAAACGAAATTGTTAAATACACATCTGTAGGTAGTGGTACATTAAATGGAGTTACTAGAGGAATTGATTCAACGTTAACTTTAGAATATTCACCAAATACTCCAGTTTATAAGTATGAAATTGGCGGTGTATCTCTAAGAAGAATTAATAAAACTCATGATATTAGTGATACTAATATTGATATTGATAATTATTATATTGAAATTGATAGAAGTTCTTTTGATCTCAATGCTATCGATAGATCTTCTGATGGATCAATTGCAAATGCTCCAGAATTATCGTTCAATTCTGATTTGCAATGCGGAGGATCAACAGTATCTGCAACTGAAAATATTCAATTTAACGGTATAGTTCCACAAATATCAGTAATTAATCCATCATCGGATACTTTTAGTTCTGCTCAGATAAGAACTGTTAGTGGAACTAGTGTAAGTGGAAATGAAGTTTCCTTTAACGATCAAGGATACGAATCTGTTGAAATTGGTATACCTAATGATTTAGATTCAACTAGAATTGTATGTTCAAATATTAATGAGCAAACATATCTATCTTCCATGTTTAGAAACAAGTCATTTACTGTTAAGGTTGATTTATCAACTTCAGATAAAAACTTGTCTCCTGTTATTTTCTGGAAAGATTCTTCTGCAGAATTTATAAGTAATAGATTGAATTCTCCAATTGACAACTATACTTTAGATAAAAGAGTTAGTAGTGATTTATCTGATCCACATGCTTCAATTTATGTTTCAAATACGGTAATATTAAATCAACCTGCAACAACACTTAAAGTTATTCTAAGTGCTTATAAAGATGCAAGTGCAGATTTTAGAGTATTGTATAGTTTAATAAGACCAGATTCGAGTGAAATAAGTCAATCATTTGAATTATTCCCTGGATATGATAATCTAACTATTGACAATAATCAAGATGGATATTTTGATGTTATTGATCCTTCTAAGAATAGTGGACTTCCTGATGTGTTTGTCCCATCAAGTTTGACTGATGAATTTTTAGAATATGAGTTTACGGCAAATAATCTTGGAAGTTTTACGGGATATACGATTAAAATTGTAATGTCCGGAAGTTCGCAAGCATATTCACCAAGGTTTAGAGATTTGAGAACTATTGCATTAGCATGATGATACCAGTAAAAGGACATCCAAATTTATATCGTGATGAAAGCAGCGGCGCTATAATTAACTGTGATGATGTTTCATATAATCAATATATAACTGCAACAAACAACAGAATGTTGCAGAAAAGTGAAATTGATACTATGAAAAATGATATTGAAGAAATTAAGTCTTTATTAAAGGAGATTATCAATGGAAGCAGATGAAATTAAATTAGAAACAATAACTAAAATGTTTGAATATGAAAAACATTCTAGATTTATTGATGAATTAAATTTTGAAGAACTTAAAAAATTTTCAAAATTATATTGTAAATTGTATTTGAAGCAGCAAGAAGTAATTTCAAATCTGGATAGCATAAAGATATAAATAAAAAGTAGGTCCAAAAAAATAAATGGCATCAGTATATGTCAATAATTTAATTATAAACAGTGGAAGTGATTTTTTTCAAACTTTCACTTTAGAAGGATCTAATAATTCTGCGCTCAACCTTAGTGGGTATAGTGTAGAGTCTCAAATGAGAAAGTGGTCTGGAAGTTCGGTGGGAATAGCATTTACTGCAATAGTTGACGCCCCCCAAACTGATGGAAAGATATCCTTGTCTCTCACGTCGGCAGAAACTTTTAATATTAAACCTGGAAGATATGTTTATGATATTGTAATTACAGATCAGTCTAACATAAAAACTAGAGTCATTGAAGGGATGGTTTTAGTTAGAGAGGGAGTTACTAGATAATGTCCGACATAAGGGTTAAAGCTAATGTTGGTCAACAGGTAATTAAAGCTAACGTTGGACAGCAAAATTCCTTAAAAGTAGTATCTTCAGTTTCTGGAGCAGCTGGTGGTGTAGCATTTTATGCACAAAATGTGGCAGGGGGTATTGCTAGTGTCACTCAACTTTATGTAAGTGGTCCTTCAAATTTTATTGGAATAGCAACTTTTAGTAATAATGTTTACTTTAATCAAAATGTATTCATTGATGGAACTCTATCTTCTAATTCACTTAGTTTAGATAGTATTACTGCAAATGAATTTATATTCACCAAAAATTTAAATGCTACTGGTTTTACAACATTTAGTAGTTTAACTGTAGTTGGTGTTACTACTCTCAATTCCTTAAACGTTGCGGGAATTTCATCATTCAATAATTTTGCTAATTTCAATGATTCGGTAGATATTGAGGATAATTTAGTTGTTAATGGTACTAGTACTCTTTATGGTTTTGTTACTGTTGATGATTCTGTAGATATCAACAACAATTTAACTGTCGATGGCACTACTACACTCAATATTTTAGATGTTAATGGAAATGCGTCCTTTAACGGTCTAACTGATAGTGGAACGTCTATTTTTAATAATTTAGATGTTAATGGAAATGCTAATTTCGAAGAATTTTATTATAATTCTTATGATGAAAATGGTATAGCTTATTTTAATGCTAGTGGATTATTAGTGTCAACAGGAAATCCGTTAAATAGTATAGATTATACAAATAAAATATTAACTACTGATGTATCTGGTTACCCAGTCTGGTCAAGTGTAATAGATGGAGGAGATTATTAGAGATGTCAAAACCTTCAAGTAGACAACAATTAATCGATTATTGTTTAAGAAGATTGGGTGCCCCAATTTTAGAAATTAATTTAGATGATGATCAAATAGATGATTTAGTAGATGATGCTCTTCAATATTTTTATGAAAGGCATTTTGATGGTGTTGAAAGGATGTATTTAAAATATAAAATTACCGAAGATGATATAAACAGAGGGAAATCTCAAGGTAGTAACGGAGTTGGAATTGTAACTACAACTGGAACTGCAAATATAACTGGTGTTGGAACTGCAAATTTTAATTTTTATGAAACTTCTAATTTTATTCAAGTTCCAGATTCAGTTATAGGAATCGAAAAAATTTTTAAATTTGATACAAGTACAATATCTGGAGGAATGTGGAGTATTAAATATCAATTATTTTTAAATGATATGTATTACTTCAATTCAGTGGATCTTTTACAGTATGCTATGGTTAAAACATATCTTGAAGATATTGATTTCTTACTTTCTTCAGATAAACAAATAAGATTTAATAAAAGGCAGAACAGACTTTATTTGGATATTGATTGGAATGCGAAATCTAAAGATACTTTTATTATTATTGATTGTTATAGAATTTTAGATCCAAATACCTTTACTAATGTTTATAATGATAGTTTCTTGAAAAAATATTTAACCGCCACTATGAAGAGACAGTGGGGTCAAAATTTAATTAAATTTAGAGGAGTCAAGTTGCCAGGAGGAATTGAACTGAATGGTAGAGAATTATATGAAGATGCTGAAAGAGAAATAGAAAGTATAAGACAAAGAATGTCAATGGATTACGAATTACCACCTTACGACTTTATTGGATAATGGCACTAAACCCATTTTTTTTACAAGGATCTGCTAATGAACAAAGACTTGTTCAAGAGTTAATTAATGAACAACTTAGGATTTATGGCGTAGAAGTTATTTACATACCAAGAAAATTCGTAAGAAAAGAAACTATATTAAAAGAGATATCCTCTTCTAAATTTGATGATAATTATGCAATTGAAGCATATGTCAATAATTATGAAGGATATAGTGGGCAAGGAGACATATTAACTAAATTTGGTGTTAATTTAAAAGATGAACTCAGTTTAGTGATTTCTAGAGAAAGATTTGAGGATTTTATATCTCCGTTTTTAAATGGCGATAACGAAGAAATAGAATTATCAACAAGACCAAGGGAAGGTGATTTAATTTATTTTCCTCTTGGTCAAAGATTATTTGAGGTTAAATTTGTAGAGCATGAGCAACCATTTTATCAATTAGGTAAATTGTACGTCTATGAACTAAAATGTGAATTATTTGAATATGAAGATGAGGTTATTGATACAAGCATTGATGAAATTGATACTCAAGTCGAAGATGAAGGATACATAACAACATTGACTCTAATTGGTAGTGGATCAACTGCTACCGCAACGGCAATATTGGGGACTGGGTATATAAGAAGGATTTACTTAAATAATGATGGATATGGATATACTTCCACACCATCTATTAGTATAACTCCAGCTCCTTTTGGAGGAACTAATGCTGCAGCAGTTGCAATCACAACATCTGTATCTAATACTAGATCAATTAAAGAAATATTATTAACCAATGCTGGATCTGGATATTTAACACCACCAATAATTACAATTTCTGGTGGTGGTGGAGTTGGAGCATCTGCAACTTGTTCTATTGAAACGGTAGAGAATGGCATTGTAAGATTTACAATGTCTAATGTTGGTGGTGGGTACAAAAATAGTCCAATAGTAACAATAACTGGATCAGTTGGATCTGGGCAAACTGCTGTTGGAATTGCATCTGTTGGAACTAGTAATCAAATATCAGCAATTAGAATATCGAATCCAGGTGCTGGATATACTCAATCTCCAACTATTGCTATTGCACCTCCACCATCTATTGCAGGATTTGGTACATATATATTTAATGAAATTATTATTGGAAGTACATCTGGAACTCAAGCAAGAGTTAAATCTTGGGATCAAGATACTAAGGTATTAAAAGTATCCTTTGTCAATAATTCGGGATTTTATCCTGGAGAGATTATTGTTGGTTCCGCATCTTCCGCAACATATGCAGTTTCAACTGTAGGTGAATTTAATATAGATGATAAATATGGTGAAAATGATGTTATTGAAGACGAAGCCGACAGTATTATAGATTTTTCACAGTCAAATCCATTTGGTTACTATTAATGCTAGGAACTTATTTTTATCACGAAATTATTAGAAAGACTGTTATTTCTTTTGGTACTTTGTTTAATAATATTCTTATTAAGCATAAAGATTCTACAGGAAATGATATTAGTCAAATAAAAGTTCCATTGGCATATGGACCAATTCAAAAGTTTTTATCTAGAATTGAGCAGCAACCAGAACTAAACAAATCAATTGCAATAACGTTGCCTAGAATGTCATTTGAGATGATTTCTATTCAATATGACCCTACAAGAAAAACTAGCGTAACTCAATCTTTTAAAACTTGTGATGATGGATCGAATGTTAAAAAAGTTTTTATGCCAGTTCCATATAATATTGGATTTCAAGTAAATCTAATGACAAAACTACAAGATGATGCTCTACAGGTAGTTGAGCAAATTCTTCCATTTTTTCAACCTTCATTTAATTTAACTGTAGACTTAGTAGATTCTATTGGGGAGAAAAAAGATATACCAATAATTTTAGACAACGTATCATTTACAGATGATTATGAAGGTGATTATTCTACAAGAAGAGTTTTAATTTATACTTTTAATTTTACAGCAAAAACCTACCTATTCGGTCCAATAGCAGAAAGTACTGATGGATTGATTCGTAAAGTACAAGTTGATTATTATACCAGCACAAATAGGACTGATGCTAAGAGAGAAATGAGATATACTGTTGTTCCAGATCCAATTGATGCAGATCCTGATGATGATTTTGGATTTAGTGAGACTACAGAAATGTTTTTTGATAGTAAGAATTATAGTCCAACCCAACAACAAGATATTTAATTGGATTGAAATATGAAGGAAGAATATGATTCTTTGGACAATGCTCTCAATATTGAGAGTAATATTGTTGAAAATGAAACCATTAAAAATGATTTAAATATCACACCGTTAAAACCTGATGATATTAAAAAGGACTATGAGTATACTCGTGCCAATTTATATTCTTTAATTGAAAAGGGTCAAGAAGCAATTAACGGAATTATGGAACTTGCTGGAGAAGGAGGAAGTCCAAGAGCATATGAAGTTGCAGGTCAATTAATCAAAAATGTTGGAGATGTTACAGATAAATTAATAGATCTTCAAAAGAAATTAAAAGATGTTGAAGAAGATAATACAAAAACAACTAACAATGTTACTAATAATGCTGTTTTTGTTGGGTCAACAACAGAATTATCTAAGTTACTGAAGCAAGGTTTTCTAAATAATAAAGACTAATAACTTGTAATAAATGAACGAGCAATTAAAACCATATAAGACCGTGGAAGAGATTGCTAAAAAGCATCGTCTTGAAGTTTCTTTTATACAGAAGCAACTTGATATGGGTGCTCCAATTGAACATGAACATACAAAAAATCAAAAATTAGCGACTGAAATTGCTCTTCAACATTTGGATGAGATACCAGATTATTATACTCGTTTGAAAAAAATGGAAGTAGATGCTAAAAAGCATCATAAAAAGTTTAAGGATGTGAAAGAAGCAACTGATGGAGTTGGGGCAAAATCTCCAAACTATAATTTAAAAAAATGGTTTGATGATGGTGGTTGGGTTCAAGCAGGTGGTAAATATGATGGAAAACCATGTGCAAAACAACCAGGTCAGAAAACAAAACCATATTGTAGAGATCCTGATGATCGTGCTGCAATGAGTAAAGATGAAAGAAATAAAAGATCTGCTAAAAAACGTAAAGAAGATCCAAATCCAAATAGATCAGGTAAGGCAAAAATGGTAACTCAAGAGTCTGCTGGGAAAAAAGATGCTTGTTATAAAAAAGTAAAATCAAGATATGATGTTTGGCCAAGTGCGTATGCTTCCGGAGCACTAGTCAAATGTCGTAAAGTTGGTGCTGCTAATTGGGGTACAAAATCAGAAGATTGTTGGGATGGATATGAACAAAAAGGTATGAAAAAGAAAGGTAAAAAAATAGTTCCAAATTGTGTACCAGTAAAAGAGGAACATGCAATGATTAGATATTGTCCAAAGTGCAAAAAAGACGAAACTAGAAGTGAATGTAAATTTGGACCAAAATATTGGGATATGTACTCCCTACCACCCGCATTATCATCAATATCAGATTCTACGCCAAATTATGACGCAAATAGCCCTCACCCAGGAAATATGCCAGAAGAAAAAGATCATGAATACTCTATGGCTAGATCTGAACTTTCAACTATTCAATCTGCTGTAGAAAGACTTCGTAAAAGAATGAAGGGGGAGGGTAGTATTGAAGCATGGGTCCAATCCAAAATTACAAAAGCTGCAGATTATCTTGATACTGCAGCAGATTATCTTGATAGTGGTGAGCATAATGTTGATGAATCTATTATTATTCAGAATTTAGAAGGTAATGATTTTATTGAATTTGTAGATATTATTAAACCAAAACCTTTACAACCATCTATTGGAATTGGAAGTAAAATCTTATGCGCTAAAGAAGAGTATTCAAATTGGAGAGAAGAACTTGCCGAAGATTGGCAGTCAGTAAATCGCAAAGATAAAACTGATGGTTTGAGTCCCGCTGCAGTTGAAGCATATCGCCGCGAAAATCCTGGATCAAAACTTCAAACTGCAGTTACTGAAAAGAAACCAAAAGGTAAGAGAGCAAAACGTCGTAAAAATTTTTGTAGTCGCATGTCCGGAATGAAATCAAAACTAACCTCTGCAAAAACTGCAAGAGATCCAGATTCAAGAATTAACAAAGCTCTCCGTCGTTGGAACTGTAACTAAAATGAAATCCTTCAATCAGTTTATTTCAGAAAGTGTTAATATTGCCGGTGATTTTAATGGAAACCTGTATATTAACGGATCGGAGTCACAATCCCAATCAGTTGGAGAATCTTTCACTGCCGATGTGGTATGGGAAGGAAAGATGTATAGATTAGAAGTTGAGGGTAAGATGATGAATAAAAATGAACTTGCAGAACAACTTCAGAGTGAATATCCGGGAGCGATTGTTCACAACATTTATCCACAAACAACGAGGTCTTTAAAAATCAAGAACTCGCAAAGATATAAACCAGAAAGACTTTCATGGTCTGAATAATAGGAGATTAAAGAATGGCTCAGTGGAATAAAAATCAGCAAGATTATTTGAATCAGGAAAGAACTCTCCACGAGGTTTATATCCAATCTGATCAGTATGGAAATATTATAAACGAAGGTGCTACTGGTAGAGGTGCTTTTGGTGAATATGCAGTTTCTGAACTCACTCCCGTAGTTCAGTTGGACCCAATCTATGGTCTTCCAACAAACAGTTTTCAAACATATTCATTTACCAGTGGAATAGCAACAACAAGAAATAGTTTATTTGTTGCAGAAACTGGAACAAGTGCATATGGATATAGTGTGGTTCGTTCAAAGAGATTTTTAAGGTACAGACCGGGACAAGGTGGAGTTGCTAGATTTACTGCACACTTTATCAATCCTACTGTAGGAGTAACTTTACGAGCAGGATTTTTTAGTCAAGAATCCGCACTACAAGTTGGATTTAATACTAATGGGAAATTTGGCATACTTCGCCAATATGGGACAAAAGCAGAAATTAGAAAACTTACTATTACAACTGCAGCAAGTTCTTCCGGAATTTCAACGGTTATTTTAAATGGAACTTCTTATAATGTATCTCTTGTAAATGATTCTGCAGATACATCGGCAACAGCAGCAAAACTAGGATTCAGTACTTCATATGCAACTCATATTCCGGACCAAAGAGATAATACAATTATATTCTTAGCAAATTCAGTTGGACCACAGACGGGTAATTTTCAATTTATACCAGGAACAACAGGAGCAGTAGGAACATTTACAACCATTCAATCTGGTAAAGTTGCTACAGAAGAATGGACATATCAGGAGGATTGGAACCTTGATAATTTGACTGGTGTTGGTGGAACAGAAAATCCATCTGGAGTTACTTTAGATACAACAAAATTAAATGTATTCCAAATCAACTATAGATGGTTGGGTGCTGGTGAACAAAGATATGCAATAGAAAATCCAATAAATGGAGATATGATTTTCGTTCATCATGCTCATTACAGTAATAAGTATAATATTCCTTGGGTAGATAATCCATCATTTAAAATTGGATATGCTGCCGCAAATTTAAGTGGTGTTGGTATTGCTTCAACTGCTGCTGTTTGTGGAGCATCCCTAATGATGGGTGTTGAGGGTAAAATTGTTCAAAATGTATATCCAAGTTCC
>Ga0315909_10001087_pt1 | contig 36703 bp, 52 predicted proteins | sample LakEriMetagenome_11_FD_203527 | JGI IMG/M metagenome (GOLD analysis project Ga0315909, IMG submission 203527) | Freshwater fungal communities from buoy surface, Lake Erie, Ohio, United States - Buoy 2 MA125 | ecosystem: Environmental > Aquatic > Freshwater > Lake | place: USA: Lake Erie, Ohio... | reverse complement strand
ATACGAAAAATCGTCAGAATTCGATTGATGACATTTCTGATTATGTAAAACTCAAATTGCAGGGTGAAATCTCCGAGCATTTCATTGCCGCCAATGCCCTCTACAAGCGCCTTCTAGAGGCAGGGGTAGCAAAGGAGTGTGCAAGGTTTGTACTGCCCTTGGCAACGCCCACACGCATCTATATGACGGGTTCTTGCCGCAGTTGGGTACACTACATCAATCTTCGTTCGGCAAATGGTACTCAAAAGGAGCACATGGACGTTGCACTTGCATGTAAAGAAGTCTTTAAGGAACAATTTCCTTCAGTCTCACAGGCTCTAGAGTGGGTCTAAATAAAATATCTTGATTTTATAACTTATGGCGATTTATCCAATTATTCATAAAGAAACTGGTGAAACTAAAGTAATTGAAATGAGCGTTCATGATATTACTCAATGGTATAATGATAATCCTGAATGGCAAAGAGATTGGTCGCAAGGATGCGCTACTCCAGGTGAAGTAGGTGAGTGGAAAGACAAACTTATCAGTAGAAATCCAGGGTGGAACGATGTTCTCGCCAAGGCAGGTAAGTCTCCTGGTTCAACAGTAAAAAAAATCTAATCAATTATGGCAAGAAGAAAAAGAGGTAATATTGACCAACCAATCGGAGTTGGTCTTACTACTCGTCAGATGAAAAGAAGAAAACCTTTAAATCAAGAGTATCTTTTAGAGATTGAACCGTTAACTGATAATCAAAAAAATTTATTTGAATCTTATGCAAAGGGAAGACATATTGTTGCATATGGGTGTGCTGGAACTGGTAAAACATTCATTACACTCTACAATGCTCTTTGTGATGTTTTAGATGAAAAGACACCATACGAAAAAATTTATCTAGTTCGCTCTCTTGTCGCCACTCGTGAGATTGGATTTCTTCCTGGAGATCATGATGATAAGGCAGATATTTACCAAATTCCTTATAAGAATATGGTGAAGTACATGTTCCAGATGCCAAGCGATAGTGAATTTGAGATGCTTTATGGAAATCTCAAGTCACAGGAAACTATTAAGTTCTGGAGCACCTCTTTTCTTCGTGGAACTACTCTTGATAAGTCTATTGTTATCGTAGATGAATTCCAAAATTTGACATTTCACGAACTTGATAGTATTATTACAAGAATAGGTGAAGACAGCAAAATTATGTTTTGCGGAGATGCCACTCAGTCAGACTTGCTAAAAACAAATGACAGAAATGGTATCATTGATTTTATGAAAATTTTAAGGTCTATGCCTTCTTTTGATGTTATCGAATTTGGTGTAGAAGATATTGTCCGCTCTGGACTTGTCAAAGAATATATCATTGCAAAAATGGATGCTGGTTTTTAATGTTTAAACATGTTGACTTGGAATTACCTCAACTCGAAAGAGAAACAATTGATGGGGTAAGATACTATAAAGTTCCTGATGATGGAGAATTACTAAAACTAGTTTCAATTACTTCGGTAACTAGTCATAAAAATCGGCAGTTTTTCGCAAAATGGCGTAAAAGGATCGGTGAGGAAGAAGCAGATAAAATTACCAGACAAGCAACCAGTCGTGGAACTGATATGCACAATTTGGTAGAAAACTATTTGCATAATCGAGAACTTCCAACAGTTCAACCTCTTCCAGATTTTCTTTTTAAAATTGCAAAGAAAGATTTAAAGCGCATAAATAATATTCATGCTCTTGAAGGTTCTCTTTACAGCAAACAATTAGGAATTGCTGGAACCGTAGATTGTATTGCCGAATTTGATGGCGAACTATCAATAATCGACTTTAAGACCTCTAAAAAACCAAAACCACGAGAGTGGATTGAACACTATTTTGTTCAGTGTATGGCATATGGATGTATGCTATATGAAATAACTGGTATTCCAGTTAAAAAACTTGTAATCATAATGGCTTGTGAAAATGGAGAATGCACCGTCTACGAAGAATACGACAAATCAAAGTACATCAAACTACTCGCCAAATATATTAGAGAGTTTGTTGAATCTAAACTTATCGAATATGAATGAACTAGAACAAGCAATAGAAAGTAAATTTCTCACACCATCCAAGTTTGCCTTGGAGATTGAGAAAATAGTTGCCGAAGAAAATTTAAATTATATTGATGCGATTATTCACTATTGTGATGTTAATACGCTTGAGGTTGAATCTGTAACAAAACTCATTTCAAAACCTCTGAAAGAAAGATTAAAGTGGGACGCAATTCGTCTTAACTTTATGAAAAAAACTTCGAAGGCAAAACTTCCACTATGAGTCCTTTTGAGACCTACCAAACTTATCTTTCGATGAAAAGTCATTTTACGAATAGTAAATATGACTTTTTTAAATATGGAGGCAAATCACGAGCTACCGTAACTTCATTCAACAAACGTAAGGATAAGTATTGGTTTGAAAAAACTAGTCGTAAATATTCGGATAAGGAAGTCGTAGATTTTCTTCTTTCAAATTTCGTATCAGTAGATAACCCACAAAATTTATGGATTGGAGAAATTATCAATTCTGGAGAAAGGACTTACGCAGACTGGATGCGAAGACAACAGAGTTTGACTTACTTGTTCAAAGAACAGTCGGAAGAATTGTTCTTACAAACAAAATTAGAAGATGCCTTGACTTGCTCCAAAGGGCATCCACCAATTCTAAAAAAGTTCCTGAGCGGGAATATTAGTCTGGAAACACTAGTCATATATGATAAAATATTCCTGTTCGGGAACAAGTTTGATAAGAAACTTTTAGACCCAGTGTGGGAAACCGTAAGTTTGAAAATCAAGAAGTACAAACCATTTCTAAATATTGACGTGTTCCAATTTAAAAAGATTTTAAGGGAAATTATCAATGAGTAATTTTTTTGATTCTGATATTATTCAAGAAGAACTGAAAGAAATTAATAAATTACAAGAAGAGATTTACGGAAGTATTCTCACTTTTGGTATGATGGATCGTGATACTAAACTGGAGCACATTGAAAAATTACAAATACTATTAGAAAAACAACGTATAATGTACACAAGATTGTCTCTTTCGAATGATCCTGAGGCAATTGAAATGAAAGAAAACCTACGTAAATCAGTATCCTTGATGGGATTTCCCCCAGATACTGATATGCAGACATTGTTTAACAGTATGACTAAAACTATTGAATCTCTCAAGCAATACGTTGACCTTTGAGAGAATCCTTGCTATAATATCCAAGTAAATCCCCCGAATCCAATTTATCCGAGGTAATCCAAATGTCATTTGCTGACCTTAAAAAGCAATCTAAACTGGGCTCTCTGACCGCCAAACTGGTCAAAGAAGTTGAAAAAATGAATACTAATAGCGGTTCTAGTGATGACCGCATCTGGAAACTGGATGTAGATAAGAGCGGCAATGGTTATGCCGTTATCCGTTTCCTTCCTGCTCCGAATGGTGAAGACCTGCCATTCGTGAAACTCTACAGTCATGCATTCCAAGGTCCTGGTGGTTGGTATATCGAGAATTCTTTGACCACTACTGGTCAAAAAGACCCAGTGTCAGAACTTAATTCTGAACTCTGGAATAATGGTACTGATGCTGGTAAAGAAATTGCTCGTAAGCAAAAGCGTAAACTGACTTACGTGAGCAATATCTATGTCGTCAAAGACCCTGCCAATCCCGAAAACGAAGGTAAGGTCTTCCTCTTCAAGTATGGTAAGAAAATCTTTGATAAGATTTCTGAGGCAATGCAACCTGAGTTTGAGGATGAGACTCCTATCGATCCGTTTGACTTCTGGCAAGGTGCAAACTTCAAACTGAAGGCAAAGAATGTTGCTGGTTATCGTAACTATGACTCCAGTGAGTTTGCCTCTCAGGGTGCTCTGCTGGATGATGATGGAGCAATGGAAGAAGTCTGGAAGAGGCAATATTCTCTTGCCGAACTTGTTGCTGCCGACCAATTCAAGTCTTATGATGAACTGAAGAAGCGCCTTGAGTATGTTCTTGGTTCTAAAGGTTCTCGTCGAGTTGATGAGGAAGTTGATGATGAAGATGATACTCGTGGTTCTGCCCGAGAACTTACTGAAGACCTTCGTACTGAACTCAGCAATCTGAAACCGACTCGCCGACCTGCGGTTGAAGAAGATGAGGATGATGATGCTCTGTCCTACTTTGCCAAGTTGGCAGAAGACTGATTCTATGATATGATGGGGGAGTCAACTCCCCCTTTTTAATGAGTTCTTTCCTCTAAATATTGGCGGACTGCAAGGTGTAATAATTTTTACAGGATTACCAGTACCAGAAATTGCAAAAGGCGCTTTTGGACTTGAAAGAAATGAACAACAAGGACTTTTCGAACTCTCAAGACTCTGTATTCATCCACAAACTCAACAGGGCGAGTATAATATCACTTCTTGGTTCGTTTCAAAAGCGATTAGACAGTTACGAAAAGATACTGAAGTCAAAGCGATCATTTCATACGCCGATTCTGATTTTCATGGTGGCACAATCTATAGGGCTTGTAATTTTAAGTACTGCGGTCTTACAGATGCAAAGAAAGATTTCTATTATGCAGACGGCACCAAGCATTCACGCGGAAAAGTAAAAGGTGCCGAGGGAGAATGGAAAGAACGCTCCCGCAAGCACCGTTATGTTATGATGTTTGATAAGAGTCTAGAACTCTTATGGTAATGTATTTTTAGTATTTTCTGTTTTAACTAGTTTTGGATTTACATATTGGGATGACTTGTCATAATTCATAATTTTTCTTATATCATTCAAGAATTGTTGTAGATATGATTTTTTTAAAACGTAGATTGATCCCTTTTCATCATTTTTTCTAGTTTCATATTCATAGTTACTAATACCAACTACTGGATTTAAAGTTTGTATTATACTATCATAAATTTTATCTGGATTGGGGATTGTAAAATCTTTATCAACTACTTTTCCAGAAGGTAAAATTAAACGACCCTGGGAATCTTTGACCTCAGTAGTTTCATAAAATTTTATGCTATTTAAATTCTCAACTCCATACTTGTCAACAGAAAAATTGTAAAGTTCTCTATTCGATAATGGCCATTCATTTCTAACATTCACAATATTTGCAGTTAATAAAACAACCCAATCTAAATCTGCCCTACCATAAAGTTCTTCTGCGACCAAATCTGGACGATATCCTTCTGGAATCTGATACTTATTGAAAATCGTAACGACATTTTGTAGGTCATCACGTAATTTAACTCTACGGAATAAATTCTTAACTCTTATGTAAGAATCTGATCCATTTTTTTCTAAGAGAAAGGATTGATAATCTATCTCTGGAAGTTCTCTGAAGTATCCCATTAGTAACCTACTCCTACGTCTGAATCTTGATAATCTTCGAAGTATATTGGGTTAACTTCTTGGAAAGTTAATGTAAGTTTCATGTGAACTGGAGTTGAGTCACTATAGACAGAATATGTACCCGATCCAGTGTAATTAACACCCATTCCTTTCATTGCCATTGGTTTAAATTTATTCAAGAATGGATGGGGTTTTCCTCCAGATTTGTATTCAAGTACAAATATATCTGGAGCACTTATGAAAAGTCCAGCACCAGTAGCAGTTCCTGATGAACTTCTTGGTGCCATTCCTTTTTTAAAAGTTCTGATAATGTCCTTAACAACTTTTGCCTCATCAGGACTTTTTGGTGCAAAATCAAAATTAAATGAAAATTCCCTCAGACCAACTCCCTTAAATAGAAGTTCTAGGTTTGGATTCAAGACTTGTCCAGTGGATCTTGACAATAAAGATGCAGCATCAACGTTTGAATTGAAAACCTGTACTAATTGTGCAGCAAAATACGATTGTGCTAGGTCTTGAGCATTTCCTGATGCAGCAGTGCTTTTAAGTGTTTCTAATATTTTGTTGATTCCAGTAGCAGCACCACTAAGAGGATTTCCTGATTTCATTCCCTCCATAGTTGCTGATACTGTAGCGGCTTCGAGTGCATTTAACCTGCTGTCACCCCATTCAACAGAATTGGAATCTTGTATATCCTGAGGCATTGGGAGAGTAATAATTGCAACTGGAGTCTTTATATTTGGACTTTCATTTAGTACTTGTGTCGTAGTTTTAAAGGAAACGTTGTTCTCGGCAATAGATTGAGTTCCGGGAGGTGTATATTTAACAACTCTAATTTCTAGATAATCGTCGGATTCTTTTATAGCTTTATTTGGATATCTATAGGTAGGTATACCTGTTCCTCTTAAAGAAGGTGAGTTTGAATCAGAAGTTTTGCTAACAGATGCGGCTCCTGACGTTTTCGACAGGTCAACTCCAGATTGTGATAATTGAAATCCAGTTATTGAATTAGCCATTAATAGTTTTCTAATTATTTAGACGAATTTTCGCATATGGAATACTTTTAACATCATCAACTTCCTCTGGTCTTATTTGATATACTCCTCCAGGTATTTCATCCCAGGTATATTGCCTTGGTTGATTCCAATGTAAATTAATTCCCCTAAATCCCCAATTAAATATACCGGTAACTGCAACAAGAGGATTCTGATCGTACTGTATTAGGGGTGTTTTTGGATTATATACAAATGTATAATAATTTCCTGGAATAACAGATTTAGTACCTTCATTCAATACGTTCAAAAGTTCTATCATTAAATCATCAGGATCTTCAATTCCAGATAAATCATCCAAAATTTGACGAACTCTATTAAGTTCGTTTGTTTCGCTTACTGGGTTCCCTGTTCTCTGCCTTAATGTTTTTCTTGGCATTAGTTAAGACCTAGTTCGTTTTCTGTAAGAATTTTAAACTCCCATTGGCGGTCATCACAAAATTCCTTTGCAGCTTGCCACTTTGCTTGATTCTTTGCATATTCAACCACTTCATAAACATAACCTTTTGTTATTTTCTTTTTCTTTTCTGGTTCCTTTGTCTGCTTTGCTGGTTTGATTTCTATAATATACTTCTTGATTTGTCCGTTTTGCTCTCTTACTTTGATATAAAAATCTGGAAAGTATCTGTGTACTCTATTGTCAATGGGTGAAACATATGGTAATGCAATTTCTTCACTACCCCATTCCAAGATATTTTCATTCAAATCACAGTATTTCATGAATTTTCTTTCCCATAAAGAACGATAGATGATATTTGTGGGATCACCTTTATATTTTTTTGGGAATGAGGGTGAATATTTTCCTTTATATGCCATCTAAATAATTACAATATTTCCATAATAGGTATTTAGAGTGCCAGTAAAGCCACGTAAAATATCTGATATTAAACCAATATTTACAAATCTAGCCCAGACTTCTCATTATGAAGTGCAATTTGGTGGTTTTCAAAAGGGACTTAGGGATCATTTAAGTAATCGAGGAGTTGATTCTAGATTTATTGGAGAAACTGTTGGATTACTTTGCAATTCTGCATCTCTTCCTGGGTCAACATTTGCAACTGCAGATATTACAGGAAATTATACTGGATTGATGGAGAAAGTTGCTCATACTAGGATATTCACTCCTATTGATTTAACTTTTTATGTTGATAAGGAATATAAAGTAATTAAATTTTTAGAGCACTGGATGGAATATATTTCTGGTGCTTCTGGAGTAGTTCCAACAACAAGTGATTATTTCTTTAAAATGCGTTATCCTGATGAATATAAAATTGATTATACAAAAGTTACAAAATTTAATCGAGATTATAATAGTAGAAATGAATTAGAATATAACTTTTTTGGACTTTTTCCAGTTTCTATGTCTTCTGTTGGAGTTTCGTATGAATCATCTTCTACGTTAGTCGTCAGTGCATCATTTAATTATGAGAGATATGTTTGTGGAAAAGCATATAGTTTAGATGTAAAACGTCAATTGGCAAATAATGTTTTATCAAATATAGGATTGACGAATAGAAACGCAACCAACATTGAGGAATTAGCTCAAAAAGTTCCTTATGAAAATAATAAGGATATCAAGCAAAATTCAAATCAAGATTTACAAAATTATTTAAAGAGTAATAGTACCCCAGTAAACAGCAGTGATAGTGGATTTAGTAGTGGATACTTCAATGTGAGCATCTAAATAAAGTATCTGAATTTTTAATAATCCAAAGATTATGCCGTTACCAAGAATTGCAACTCCAATTTATGAGTTGGAACTACCTTCTATTAAAAAGAAAATTAGATATAGACCTTTTCTAGTCAAAGAAGAAAAAATTCTTATCATTGCGATGGAAAGTGAAGATCCTAAACAAATCGCACTTGCAGTTAAGAACGTTATCACTAACTGCATTCTTTCGAAGGGTATTAAAGTTAATGAACTTTCTACTTTTGACATCGAATATCTATTTTTAAATATTCGTGGAAAGTCAGTTGGGGAAACTGTTGATGTGCTTATCACATGCCCAGATGATGAAACTACTCAGGTTCCGGTTTCAATTAACCTAGATGATATTGGAGTCCATGTTCCCAAAGAACATAATAGAGATATTGTTTTAGATGAGAATTTAACTTTGCGAATGAAGTATCCATCAATGGACGAATTTGTTAAATCGAATTTCTCAACAACAGATATTAGTGTTGATGATACATTTGATTTGATTTCTTCATGTATTGAGCAAATTTATAATGAAGAAGAATCTTGGAATACAAGTGACTTTACTAAAAAAGAGGTAATGGAGTTTCTTGATCAGTTAAGTTCAAAACAGTTCAAAGAAATTGAAAAATTCTTTGAAACCATGCCGAAACTTTCTCATACTATTGAGATTAAAAATCCAAATACTGGAGTCGAAAGTGAAGTTCTGCTGGAGGGACTATCGGCTTTTTTCGCGTAGGTATGGCTCATGAAAGTATTGAGTCATACTACAAGACAAATTTTGCTTTGATTCAGCATCATAAATACTCTTTGACGGAGTTAGAAAATATGATTCCGTGGGAAAGAGACGTTTATATCTCACTACTTCAACAGTACATTGAAGAAGAAAACTTGAAGAATCAAGCGAATGGCTAGCCTAGCATCTCCAATCGGACCCACTATTACTGTTGCGGCAAGAACTGTTTCTCGTTCTGTCATAAGCGGTGGCGGCGGTGGAGGTGGTGGAGACCCTCAAACTTCGGCAATCGTAGTAAGACAAAGTAATACTATTGTACAACTTCAAAAAGAAGTAGGAACATTAAGGAAATCGCAATCAGAATCAATAGTAGCATTTCAAAAAGAATTAGGAAATATTCAGACTAATTTACAAACAATTGCAGTAAATGTTAGGGATTTAGGTAATTCCTTTAAACAAAATAATAAATTATTAGTTACAGATGCAGAACTAGAAAGAAAGCAGCAAATACAAGAGCAACTACAAGAAACTAAATTAACAGAAGAAGGTGTAAGGGCAGGAAAGGAAAGTCAACTTGAGCAAAAACTCCAAAATGCTATACTTGCACCCATTAGAGTAGTAACCGCACAGGCACAATCAATATTTGCAAAATTACAAGAAGCTCTAAGTATATTTTTACTGGGATGGTTGACTACTAATATTTTGGATATGTTCAGGGCAGATTCCCAGAACAACCAAAATCTACTTCAACAGATTTTTAATACTATTGTAAGTAGTATTACTGCAGTATTTAAAGGACTGCAAGTAATTAACAAAACCTTTAGGGGTATTATTGGAATTGTAACGGGAGTAACCAAATTACTTGCCAAATTCCTGGTGAGTGGAGTTGGATTATTATTTAAAGGTTTGGGTGCCATAGCAAATGGAATTGTTGCCGCTGGAAAAGGTATAGCATCTGGCGCTACTTCTATTATTTCAAAAGTGACTGGAACTCAAGCAGCAGAAACGGCAGCAACTGCAACAGCGAAAGCAGTTGGAACTGAAGCGTCTCAAGCGGCAGGAAAACAAATAGCCAAAGAAGGTGCGGAAACTGCAGGAAAATCATTATTCAAAAAGTTTCCTGGAGTAAGCCTACTAGCTGGAGGTGCATTTGGTATAGAACGATTATATGCCGGAGATCCATTTGGGGCTAGCTTAGAATTTGCATCTGGAATTGCTGGCACTTTTGCCGGACCAGGAACTGCAGTATCGCTGTTAATAGATGCATATTCCCTCAAAAGAAGAGTGGGTCAAGTTACTGAGCAGGGGGATAAAACTAAAGCAGCAAAAGAAAAGGCATTCAACGAACCATCAGCAGCAGCACCAGCGCCAGCACCAGCAAAACCTGCATCTACTGCAACTCCATCTACACCAATGATGCCATCTTCTGCAGAACTTTCATTTGATCCTGGCAAAATGAAAGATGTTCCAGAAGGCATGGATTTCTCTACTCCTGCAGAATTTGGAGAAGTTGCAGCACCAGTTGAATCGGGAGGAACTGGACAATCTCAACCAGCATCTATTACTCCAGCACAAACCCAAAGCGTTCCAAGTGCCGCTGCAAAGGTTGGTCCGGAACCAGAAGCAAAGCCAAATGTTATCATGATGTCTTCTGTTCCTGGGGCACAGGGAAGACCTGATACTGTATTAGCATCTCAACCTGGCGCTGCAAGTGATGTTCCTTCTATAGATTCTTCCAATCCTGATAATTTTTATGCATTGTATTCTCAAGTAAACTACAATGTTGTAATGTAATATGGCAGTAACTACCTTAAAACCATCTGTAAAAATACAAAATCAATTTAAAACTATTCGTAGTGGTTTCAGTTCTGCTGCAAAAACTTCTGTTGGGATTGGTAAAATATTATTTAAGAAGACAAAGGTAAAGAGAGAAGCAATAGTAAATGATCAAAAGTTATTTAATAAAAGGAGAGAAAATTCAAGGAGAAAAATATCAGAAGATACACTTGAAGCAAGTCAGATTGGAGCGGTTGCTAAATCTGGACAAAATATAGTAGAAAATAGTACCAAAGGATTTCTTGGAAGGATAATGGATGCCATAGGATCCTTTATTGTTGGGTGGTTGGTTTATAATTTACCCAATATTATTAGAATGGCTGAGAATTTAATTACTCGAATTAAAACGGCTGGACAAATATTAGGAAATTTTGTAAAAAATATTGGAAAAATATTCAGTGGGTCAACAAGACTACTAGGGGCAGTTTTAACTAACCTTGTAACTTTGGATATATTTGATACAAGTAATAGAGTTGAAAGTGCCTTTACTGATCTTCAGAATACATTTTCAGATTTACAAACTGGAATACGTGATGGTATTAATTCTGTTACAACTCCTCTTGGACAAATGCCAGGTGAAACTGCTGCAGGATTTGGTGATGATTTAACAGTTGCTCCAGAACAAGTTGGTGCTGGAGAAAGAACTGGAACTGTTACAACTGGTGGTGGAGGTGCTGGAACAAAAGAGCAGAGAGCAATGTTGGATTCAATTGCCTTCGCTGAAGGAACCGCAAAATATCCAAACGATGGATATAATACAATGTTCACTGGAAAACAATTCAGTGGATTTGAAGACCACCCTAGAAAAATTCAAAGAAGTAATGGTTATGCTTCTGATGCTGCAGGAAGATATCAGTTTTTGAGTACTACTTGGGACGGACTTGCTAGAAAACTTGGATTAAAAGATTTTAGTCCAGCAAATCAAGATAAAGCTGCCATAGAATTAGCTAGACAATATGGTGTTACTCAAGAATTGTTAGCAAAAGAAGGAATGAGTCCAAAAGTATCTTCCTTTCTAGGTAGACAATGGGCTTCATTCCCTGGAAAAACAATTGGACTGGATCAACCAACTAAAGGTTTGAAGTCAGTGCAGAACGTGTACCAAAAGTCACTGGGTACATCAGTATCACAACCAACTCCAGCACAACCAACTCCAGCACAAACCACATCAGCACCTACATCGGCAGCAATAAATCCAAGTAAAAGAATTGCAGTTAATGCTAAAGTTCAATCTACTATAAAAAGTGATGCATATTTAAGTAGAGGTGGAGCACATAAGGGAATTGACTTAGCTTGTAATATAGGAACTTACATTTCGTGTAAGTATCCTTGTAAAGTTGTGGAGGCAAGATTTCAACGTGGATATGGGTATTACACTGACATTATAATTCCTTCATTGAATATAAGACTTAGATTTGCCCACCTGAGTTCTCAATTAATCAAAAGTGGTGATATTCCAGCAGGAAGACCTTTTGCCAGAAGTGGAAATAGTGGAAAGTCAACAGGACCACATATCCATATGGAAGCGACTAGGAACATGGCTGGAACCTCTTATGGTGGTGAGTTAAATCCAGATCCATATACAGACGTGATGATTTTCTCTACAAAACCTCCACAAGGGTTTGTTGCACCAGCAGTTCCATCTGCCAATATAATTCCTCCAGCACAAATAGCACTACCAAAACCAGGGCAACAAGTTCCTTCTACTTCTAGAAGAGCACCACAAGTTGCTATAATAAATGATATTCCACAACAGCAAATGCAGGCTCCCCAAAATGTAGGTGCCCAGCCAGCACCGATGATGATGCCAGCAATGGATAAATCAAAAGTATTAAATAGTCTTATCAAGAATCACTTACTTCTAGATTTAGCATACACATAATGTCAACAAAACAATCTATTTACGAAGAAATTATAATTGAGTCTAACGATCAGGAAAAAACAATTGATCTTAGAGTTGGTACAGTATCTATTGATTATTATGAGGATATTTTCTCTCCAATTATTACTGCTAAATTGAGAATTATCAATGGTGGTGATACGATTGCTTCTGAAGATAGTGGTGAGAAGCAATCAATTTATAATGGTTTACCTCTAAGAGGTGCAGAAAGAGTATCAATTAAAATTGCGGCAAATTCAAGTACAAATAAAGGACTAGATTTTTCTACGGATGCCACAAGATATTTTTATGTTTCAAGTATTAGTGATATTATCTCAGATACTCAAAGAGAATCATTCACACTTCATCTAGTTTCTCGTGAAGCATTTGCAAATGAAACATCTAGAGTAGGTAAAAAATATCCAGTTACATCAACAATAGATGAATCTGTAAATGATATTTTAAAAAACTATCTTAAAACATCTCAGATTGGAACTATTGATAAATCATCAAATAAGTATGGGTTTTTGGGAAATATGAAGAAGCCCTTTAGTGTTTTGGTATGGTTGGCATCTAAGGCAGTACCAGAATCTTCAGGAGATGCAACCGCTGGATTCGTATTCTATCAGACACAAGACGGATTTCAATTTAGGTCATTGGATAAGTTAATATCACAAGACCCTATTGCAGAATATACATTTACCGAGGTCAATCAATCATCAGTTGAATACGAAGGAACTTCTGATTTACCCTCAAATGATTTCAAAATCTTAAGTTACAATACAGAACAAAACCAAAACTTAATTGAAAAGTTAAGAATGGGAACTTATTCTAGTTATAGGATGTTTTATAATCCATTAACATTCGAATTCACTAGTCCCCAAAAGGGTCTTTTTAAACTAGAAGATTATGCAGGAAAGGCAAAAAATCTTGGGCAATCGGTGACATTACCTAAAATTTCAAGTGATTCTGATGTAGACCTTGGAAAAACTCCGACGAGATTTTTAACTGGCATCCTTGATGTTGGAACAATGGAAAAAGATGTCTCAATTGAAACCAATGCAGAACCTGACAAATATCAATCTCAGGCAATTATGAGATATAACTTATTGTTTACTCAGACTTTGAATATGATGATTCCATTGAATACTAATCTAAAAGCTGGTGATGTGATTTCATGTAAGTTTCCAACTATAACTAGATCCAATAAAGAAGAATATGATAAAGACCAAAGCGGTCTATATATGATTAAAGAACTATGTCATCATTTTGATTCTACTGCATCATACACTTCTATGAAATTGATTAGAGACACTTTTGGACGTTACGGAACGAATAACAAATGATTGACCAATCACTTCTTAAAAGTAATTTTGTTGGTAGAGATGGATTTCGTTGGTGGGTAGGGCAAATACCACCAGAATCTTCTCATGGAGATCAAATTAATGGCGGTGGATGGGGAAATAGATTTAAAGTTCGTATCATGGGTTATCATCCAAATGATGAAACCGAATTACCAAATCAAGATTTACCATGGGCACAATGTTTATTATCTACGACTGATGGAACGGGTGCCGGAAATAATTCAACTTCTGTAAAAATATCTCCAGGTGATGTTGTACTAGGATTTTTCCTTGACGGTGATAATGCTCAGATTCCAGTAATTATGGGATGCTTTGGTAGAACTGCCGCAGTGGGGACTGGAGATTATAAAAATCCATTTCAACCATTTACTGGGTATACCGATAAAGTTAAGAAACCGAACGGAACTTTAAAAGCAAGTCAATCCAACGAATCAAACTCAGAATCTCAAAAGTCTCCACGCCACGTATCTCCAGCACTGGCAAAAAGTATTTCATTATCTCCAGGTGATGAAATATCTTATTTTTCTGCAATAGGTGAAGACATTCAATTAGGAAATACTACTAAAAACACAACAGTTAATAAAATATCTACAGAAATTTCAAATCTTGCAAAGAAAATAGAAAATGCAGGAGGTTTTCTTAATAATATTGAAAGTGAAATAGATAGAGTTTCTGAAAAAATTCAAGCAATAACAAATCAAATGGTGGGAGATGCCGTCAATAAGGCATATACCAAGATGATTCCAATCATTAATTCTGGATTAAAATCATTATATGATGTTACATATGCTCTAGTATTTGCAGCTACTAGGATAGAATCAGTCGCTCATAAAGCTGGTGTTGCCGCTCAAGAGGCGATGGTAGATCCAGTAAAAAACTTACAATCTCAAATAGCATGTTTAAGTGGAAATATAGTTGGCGGACTGGGTAATATTATAAAAGGAATGTTAAAGGTAGCATTGGGTGCTGTTAAAAATTTCACTTCATGTGTTGCTAATCAATTTGCTGGAACTTTGATAAATGACATCTTCAATAATATTTCTGGTGGATTATCTTCTGCAATTTCTGGATTAGGACCAGTTCTTAAGTTTGCGGGTGGATTCAGTGTATCAGATATTCTAAGAAAAGGTTCAATTTCTGGAACAAGTGCTTCATTAGATTGTGGGCAAAGTGCAAATAAAACTAGAGGGATGGTCGAGAAATGGACAATAGGGTATGGTCAACAACCACAAAATAATATTAATTTTGATGACGTATTGGAAAGAGCAAATAATATTGGATCTACTCTTGCTAAAGCTGCAAATGGCGTTAGTGATGCACTGAGTCAGGCAACAGGATTACTAAATTCTGCATCGAGTTTAATAGACTCTTTCAGTTCATTTGCATCTGCTGCAAATATTGGTTCTCCAAGTGCTAATGGTTGTTATGCAGGTACTCCGAAATTCTGTGGTCCACCGAAAGTTGAAATTTTTGGTGGCGGTGGAACTGGTGCTCAAGCAATTCCTCTTCTTGGTGATATAGTTGGTAGTGGATCTAGTAAAACTGGAAGTATTATTGGAGTCAAACTTTTAAATGCTGGTTCTGGTTACTTCTTCCCACCATTTGTTGATATTAGTGATAATTGTGGGCAAGGATATGGTGTAGTAGCAAGGTCAGTATTAAATGATGATGGAACAATCAAATACATCTATATTATTTCTGAAGGAGAAAACTACCCAATAGATTTAGAAGCAGATTATTATCTTGAGGATATCTTAATACAAGAAACTGGAGAAAATTATTCTGAAACTGATGTTATAAACGATAATCTTGGAAATGCATATACATTCAATGTATCTGATGGAAGAATCGTTAAGGTTAACCCCATAAATAAAGCAGTTACGGATCTTCCAACACTTACTGTCAAGTCTGATACTGGATTTGGGGCTGTATTAAGACCAATAGTAGGAACAGTTGCAGGAAGATTTGGAACTCCTATTAAATCTATCGATTGTGTTAGCTGATGCCTGCAAGATCAAAAAATAAACAAAATTGGCAGGGTCGTAAGCTTAAGAGTGATGGACCTAAAGTCAGGAGTGATGTTGCCAATCCTCAAATGGGTGCTAACGGTACTGATGTTCATACTCAGTACTCTACCACAGATAATAAGGAAGTATCGGTTACAAGTCTTACTGAAGGTGGAATTTATAAACTATATAATGACCAGTCGATAGAAATTATTGCAGGTCAAAAGAGTTCTTCAACTGGAATTGATATTGTTATATCTGGAAGAAATGGTGATGTATGTATTACTGCAGAGAAAAATGGTAGAGTAAGAATAAGAGCACAAAATGTTATGATTGAGGCTGATGAAGATATTGACCTCAAGGCTGGAAGAAATATAACATTAGATTCTGGATCTGGTAAAATTCTTCTGAAGGCAAACAAGGCAGATTGTGATGCACTGACAGGAAATCTACCTCCAGAAGGATCTACATTCGGTGAACAATGTTTTGCTGGAACTTATGTAGGTGCTGATAAAACTAGACCTGCATTTGGTGGTGGAGTACCATCCATAGGATAGAAATATGTCAGACATTCAAGTTACAGGTTCTCCCGCAGTTTTTAATGAAAACGTCACTTTTTATAGTGATGTTAATATTACTAGTAATGTTAATATTAGAAGTCTTAACGTTTCTTTTACTTCTAATTTAAGTGAACTGAATGTTTCCTCTACTTCTAATTTAAGTCAACTGAATGTTTCTGGAATTTCTAGTTTAAGTGACCAAGTTTTTTCCGCAGGAACTATTTCATTAACTAATAATCCGTTTGTAAGAAATACTCCAATCATAACTTCTAATTATGGTATATCATCATCTTTTAACGAAATGAGTGTCGGCCCAATCACAATTCAAACTGGAGTTACTGTAACTGTAAACTCCGGAGCAACTTGGTCTATTGTATAAGTCATGAGTACGCTAAGAACGAATCAAATACTTTCAGTAGCAGGAAAACCACTTTTAAATAGTAGTGGTAGTGTCGTCCAGACCATTTATATGAGGTCTAATGCCAGAAGCATATATTCTTCTGCTATAAGTGGCGATGGTAATACAATTACCGACTTGAACATGTCTATTACTCCCACTAATGCAAATAATAGAATTATTTGTCAGTGGATGATTAATGGAGAATTGCATCAAGATAATGTATTTTTGATTCATCGTGATGGAGCACTGATTACCACACCCGGAGAGGAAGGTAGAAATAATATATCTAACAATCGTTGGGTCGGATATGCCTCTGCATATTATGACCAAAACGAAGATAGTACTCAAAGTAATTGGGTGATTATGTACAGTCAAATTGCAGGTTCAACGACATCCAGAACCTATGCTCCTGCAGTCAGAAGTTCTAGTGGATCTGCTTATACATTTTATTTAAATAGAACCGTGGGTTCAACTGATGCTGGTCAGGATGCATATGAAAGAACGGTTTCAACGGGAATCATTTATGAGGTGGTTGTCTAATGAGCACTTTAGTAGTAAATAAAGTAGAGGCAAGAGATACTCAGACTCTTCTTAATACTAGTGGTAATATAATTCAGGTAGTTTATGCCAGAACTGATGCAACAAATACATATGCATCTGCCGTAACTGGTGATGGTACTACAATTACTGACTTAAATATATCAATCACTCCTACAAATGCAAATAACAGACTTATTTGCCAATGGATGATTAATTTTGAGGTTCACTGGGATAATGTATTTTTGATTCATCGTGATGGAGCACTGATTACAACGGTTGGAGAAGAAGGTAGAAATAATCTATCAAATAATCGTTGGGTGGGGTATAGTCCTATCAGATATGATATTGATAATAGTACTACTCCGGATAATATGTTTATGATGTACAGTCAAATTGCAGGTTCAACGGCATCTAGAACTTATGCTCCTGCAATCAGAGCTTCTGGTGGAACTGCTTATACGCTGTATTTAAATAGAGTTGTAAATAGTACTGGTACAGATTTTCAAGAAAATATGGTTTCAACAGCAGTAATATATGAGGTAGTAGTATGACTTACGAAATTAATTTTTTAAAAAGATCAAAAATTGAAATCTCTGATGCCCTTCATACACTTTGTCCAGGGTCAACCTGGAGTGTAGAAGATACTTATGAGAGCATTAAGAACTTCAAATCTGATGAATATAATTTACCATCAAAAAAATCTGTTCTTGCCGAAGTAGAAAGACTTCAAAATATTGCAGATTCTTATCAATATCATAGACTTCGTGAAAAGGAATATCCAGATTTTAGGGACTATCTGGATGGTATTGTAAAAGGTGATCAAGAGCAAATGCAGGAATATATAGATAAGTGCCTAGAAGTGAAGGCAAAGTACCCTAAACCAGAATAATCATGAGTACTTTAAAAGTTAATGAAATACAAGATACTGTTGGTAAAATTATTTTAAGAAATAGTGGAAGTATTTTACAGGTTGTAAATGCAAACAGTGTAGGTGTTATTGGTGAACTTTCAACGACTTCAGTAGCTTATGTAACAACAGGTTTAAGTGTCTCAATTACTCCAATATCGGCAACATCAAAACTTTATGTTGAACTCGTTGGTAATTGTAAATATAATCATCCCACAGAACCAGGAGACAACGGTGTAACATTTAAAATATATCGTGATGGTGCTGCAATAAACTCAGGTGCTGGTGATTGTCTTTTTTATAGAAGTGATGCCAGTACTCAAAATCACCATTTTCCTGTTGCATTATCTCATTTTGTGAATGCAAATAGTACAGCAACTACAACATTTACACTATTTTTTTCTGATCAATGGGGTGGCACTGGATTTTATTCCAGAGATTGGGGAACTCATCAATTTACAGTTATGGAAATTGCAGCATAATTATGAGTACACTAAGAGTTAATCAAATACAGGATACTAATAATAAAATTATTTTAAATAATACTGGAAGTATTTTACAAGTAGTAAATGCAAACACTATTGGTCTTACCGGTGAAATTACAACCACTTCGGCAGCTTATGTGACAACAGGATTAAGTGTCTCAATTACTCCAATATCAGCATCATCAAAACTTTATGTAGAATTTATTGGCAATTCTAAATTTAATGGTGGTGCTGGTGATGATGGTGTTGCTTTTAAAATCTATCGTGATGGTGTTGCAATAAACACGGTAAAACCAGTATCAACAGATGGAGGTGATTCATTATTTTATAGACCTGAATCTAATGGAAATAATAATCATGGACAACTTGCAGTATCTCATCTTGTAGATGCAAATAGCACCGCAACCACTACATTTACGTTATTTTTCGGTGACCAATGGGGTGGAACTGGAGTTGTAAGTAGGGATTGGGGAGCTAATCAATTTACCGTTATGGAAATCGTAGCATGACAATATTAAGAACAAATTTAGTAACCACAACAGGTGATAAAACAATACTAAGATCCACTGGAAATGTATTGCAATCTAAATTTATAAATTCAATAACTACATCTCAACCAACAACAACATCGACATCTTATATTCCTACTGGTATTTCTATAAATTTTACTCCATTACAAGCAACATCAAAATTATACATAAGATTTATTTTTAATTTAGTATATACCAATACTGTTAGTGATGGTGGTTGTATGGTAAAATTATACAGAGATGGGGCGGTAATAAATAGTGCAAGTAATTCAGATAATTTTGTATATAGAAGCACTCCACCAGGGGGGAATGCTTATGCTCCCGGAAAAATCATACATTATGTAAATGCAAATACTACAAACCCAACTACATTTGAAATATACCAAAGAAGTTATGATGGAGAAGCTGCAGCAATTACTGGATATTGGGGTACGAATTCAATGATGATAATGGAGATAGTAGCATGAATACTAAAAGAGAAGACATTAAATTACCTCAGGCATTGCTTTCTCTTCGTCCAGGAGCACAGTGGTCTTGTTATGGGGACAACTATGAGGATATGGTTTGGCACGAGAATGACATTCTGCCCCCAACAAAAGAAGAAGTTGAGGTAGAAATTGAAAGACTTAGAGATGAATGGGATTATAATGAATATCAAAGACTTCGCGCCAAAAAGTATCCTTCCTTTGCCGAACAATTTGATTTACTTTATCATGGTGGATATGATGCTTGGAAAGAAAGTATAGATGAAATTAAAAACAAGTATCCTAAACCTGAATAATTATGAGTACTCTAATTACAAATAATATTAAAAATCCAACATCTGCATCCACAAATATTGTCCTAAATTCTGATGGATCTGCCACAATTCCTGGCGCATCAATAACACTTGCAACTGCTGTAAATCTTCCTGCTGATGGATCTGCGGGAAGTAACATTAATTTTACTGGAATTCCAAGTTGGGCAAAGAGAATTACAGTGATGATGAACGGTGCAAGTCTTAATGCTCTCACTCCATTTCTGATACAATTGGGAACTTCTGCCGGAGTCACCAATTCTGGATACACGAGTTACTGGGGATTTGCATATGGTGCAGGAACAGGTACTTCGGCAAGTTCTGCGGGATTTGGTATACACCTGGGAAACCCTGCGGAAATTATATGGGTCAATGTTATTATTACAAATGTAACTGGGAATACTTGGCTAGCTAGTCATGGGGGAGCACTAGTTACCGGACCTGGAGGAACTGGCGTACAGATTACTGGTGGTGGCAATGTTACTCTACCTGGAACACTAGACCGAGTTAGATTAACATCAGTTTCTGGAACGGCATTATATGATCTTGGTTCCGTTAATATCATGTACGAGTAATTGCCAAACCCCTTGACACCCCGCTCCAGATGCCCTATAATACCTAGGTAATCAAACGAAACTCCTGATGCCTGCCGAAGAGACCCTGACCCGTTGTGTTGTCGATACACTGGCACGTAAGTTCTACCTGTATTCTAGTGAGGGTGGTGAACGAGTTGTAAATTGTGAGACTCCAGACCAGTTTATGAATGTTCTTGAAGTGGTTCGTGCTCAGGTAAGTGATGATTGCCTTGCATATTCCGATCCTCTTTGATAAATGGAAGTTTTTACCGTGGAACAATTTCAACAACAATTTGACGAACTCCTTGAAAGAGTCGAGAATGGAGAAAAAATAGCAATTGTCGGTGAAGACGGAAGATCGGCAGTAATGATTCCTGCAGACGACGAGATTATACGAATACACACCGAGTTAAACAACGAAGCTCAGTAGTATTCTGAGTTTTTATGCTCGTGAGACTTGGTAGTCAGAGTCGTCTTATAAACGATTTGCGCCAGATTAGCGCCTTTGAGATGGTTCGAATCCATCCACGAGTATTGCTATTCGTTATTTGCGAATAGCGAATGCTCCTTTAGCTCTCTGGCGAAAGCTCCGAACTCATAATTCGGCTAAGGTCGGTTCGATCCCGACAAGGAGCACTTGACTATTATGATTCTTTGAGTTATAATGGTCTTACACAAACGCCCGTGTAGCCCAGCGGAAGAGGCAAGAGACTTAAAATCTCTCAAGCGGTGGTTCGAATCCACTCACGGGTATTAAAATAAATATAAGATATTGAAACACTCAAATGTCTTATAAGTACAAAATCACTCATGCATACTGTTGGTACAATAATGGCAGTATGATAGTGAAAATGTACTTCATCAACGAGATTCCATTTACTTTTGATGAACTCCCAGACGGGCACTTATACGATCAAGAACTCTGTAGAACGGCAGACAAATATCGTACATTTGAACCAGAAGACTTATATAGAAACTCTTTTTATCTGATAGACGAGGAGGCACATCCTTGTTTCTTTCCAGTTGAGTTAGAAAACCCTGAAGATTTACCAGATGAACTAGAGTTTGACTATGATGGGGAAGATTTGCCATCATAAATAAAACATAGAAATATTTCTGGAAATATAGTCAGATGCCTCTTAATAGACTTGACAATTTTATCAAAAATACTGATGGTCGAATTTTATACGTAAGTCCTAGTGATCTTAACGCAACCGACAGTATTACTAATCAGGGAAACGCTCTTTCGCAACCCTTTAAAACAATTCAAAGAGCACTGTTAGAATCTGCTAGATTTTCATATCTGAGAGGTAATGATAATGATATTACAGAAAAAACAACCATCCTTCTGCTTCCTGGTGAGCACCTTATAGATAACAGACCAGGATTTGCACTTAAAGATGATGGTGGAGTAAAAGCTGTTGCTCCGTCTGGAACAGTTTTTAATGCGACTACAGAATTATCACTTACCTTAACATCAAACTTTGATATCTTACAAAGAAATAATATTCTTTATAAGTTTAATAGTGTTTATGGTGGTACGATTGTACCTAGAGGAACTTCTATTGTTGGTCTAGACTTAAGAAAGACAAAAGTAAGACCTCTATACGTACCTAATCCAACTGATGCGAATGTAAGGGCATCAGCTATTCTAAGAATTACTGGTGCCTGTTATTTTTGGCAAATGTCTTTCTTTGATGGTCTAGAATCTTCACTGGTTTATACAGATTCCTCAGACTTTTCAATCTCAAACTCTGCAGCACCAACATTCTCACACCACAAACTGACTTGCTTTGAGTATGCTGATGGCGTCAACAAAGTAATTGGTTATGATCTAACTGACCTTGACATGTATTATAGCAAGGTCTCTAATGCATATAATGAAGCTTCAGGTAGAAATATTGACCAGAAGTATCCAACCGCAACACTAGGATTTACGAAACAAAGACCTGAATGGGAAATTGTTGGTGCATTTGCTCCAGACCCAATTAATATTTCTAAAATTGTTTCTGGTGATGGATTTACACCAGGAAACGTTGTTACCGTAACTACATCAGTAGACCATAAGTTTACTGCTGGAACACCCATTAAAATTAATGGTGTAACGGCACGAGATTATAATATTTCAACAAAAGTACAAACAATATTATCTGACACAGAATTTACTTATATTCTTCCAGTTGTCAGTCCTACTCTACAAGCAACTCCTAACCCTGGTGGTGCAACCGTAACGATTGAGAGTGATACGGTTAGTGGAGCATCTCCATACGTATTCAACTGCTCCTTACGTTCGGTTTGGGGTATGAATGGAATGCACGCTGATGGTGACAGAGCGAGCGGATTCCGTTCAATGGTTGTTGCTCAATTTACTGGTGTTTCACTTCAAAAAGACGATAGAGCATTTGTAAAGTACAATCAATCTTCTAGAGTTTATGAAGGAATCAATCCCATTAATCGTGTAACAGGTCAAGATTTATCATCGGGAGCAACATCCACAGATATAACTCAGGCATATCACCTAGATTCTGATGCTATTTACAGACCAGGATGGGAAACAAGTCATATTAAACTATCAAATGATTCGTTCATTCAGATTGTTTCTGTCTTCGCAATCGGATATAATAAACACTTTGACGCTCTAAGTGGTGGTGATGGATCTATCACTAACTCAAACTCTAACTTTGGGCAAATTGCTCTGAATGCTGAGGGATTTAAGAATGAAGCGTTTGAAAAGGATAATACTGCAGTCATAACCTCAATTATTGCTCCTAGAGCAGTTATAAGAGAAGAATCTGACATTGACTGGTTATCGTTTGATGTTGGATTAACAACTGCCGTTGGTATTACCAGTCACCTGTATCTGTTTGGATTTACTTCAAGAGACGATACACCACCAATTAATATTCAAGGATTTAGAGTTGGTGCAAGAGTAAACGATAAATTATATCTTCCTACTGGCATTGGTGGTACAGTAACTGCCAATATTTTGATGACGGATTCTATTAATGAATTTGCAGTTTCTTCAATCGGTGGAACAGTCTCTTATGGAAACTTCACTAGTGAAAAAGTATATCAAGTAGCTTCTGGTCCAACCAATAATATTTTAAATCTTGGGGGAGTTCCACATGGATTATACACTGGGGAATCAGTTAGAATATTCAGCGACACTGGAGACCTTCCAGAAAATATTAATCCAGAAACAAAGTATTATGTAATCTTCAATAGTTCCACAACGATTAAACTTGCATCATCACCGACAAATGCAACTTTATCAAATGCAATTAAAATATATGGTGGAACTAGATTAAAAGTTGTAAGTAGAGTATCTGATAAAAATCCTGGCGATCCAGGGCATCCAATACAATTTGATACTACTAGGTCAAACTGGTATATTCATACCAATAGAAACAGTGATATCTATCAAGGATTGAGAACTTTAGGTGTAAGTAATCTTGGGGTGAGATCTCCAATCCCCAACTTCAAGAGAATTGCAGACAGTAGAAGTATTGACGAGAAGATTTATAAACTGAGAGTTTTCATTCCAAAAGAAGCACAAAATACTAAAGATCCTACAGTAGCATTTATTATTCAAGAGTCAAGTAAGACTGGATTCAGAAGTGACTTTGACCCTGCAATTACAACCTTAGAATCATCTGATTTTGAATACAATAGAAATCCAAGATTTATCAGCTCCTGTACTTATAGTGGATCTACTATTAGAGTAACAACAGAGATTCCACATAATTTAAAAGTTGGTGAAAAGGTAACCATTTTAAATGTGCAGAGTTCTGCAAATCCATTTGCTACCGAAAATGAAGGGTTCAATGGTGAATTCGTAGTTACTTCAACTCCTTTCTCACAAGTATTTGAATATACAAATGTTGATACATTTGGAGTTACTCGTGTCCCAGGAACTTTCACAAGCCCAGATACAAGTAACAGAACTCTAACTCTACCTAGATTCCAGAGAAGAGATCTTCTCAGCAATTATTATATCTACAGAAATGAAGTAATTAGTCCTTATATTAAGAATAGTCAGGATGGAGTCTACCATTTATATGTTTTAAATTCCACAAACCCTGTGGAAGATACATTCACAAATCTAAAATATAGTCAAAATATTGTTGACCTCTATCCACAATTAGATCTCGACAACGTTGATGATAATCCACAAGCAACAAAAACATACGCAAAAAGAGCTCCTCTAGGTGAAGTTGTAACGAATGACCTCAAGAAGAGTCTCACTAGAGAAACTGTAGACCTTTTCTTGCAAGACTTTGGTGTTGGTGTCGCAGTATCGTTCTCACAAAGAAATAATACAGTAGGTATTACGACTGTTGTATTCAGAAAAGACCATAATCTTTCTGGAATTGTAACATATAGTGCTCTATCTGGTGGAACTGGTAAAACCAACGGAACTTTCTATAATGTAAAACTTTATGATAATGCAGCATTAACTTCTTGGAAAGGTGCAACCGCAAGAGTTACTATAAGCAGCAATGCCGTTGTTGCTGCAGATATTACATCTCCTGGTTCTGGATATGCTAATGGGCAGGTTCTTTACTTTGATACCACTAAGATTGGTGGAGCAGCAAACGCAACAATTACTCTTGCGGCAACAGGAATTTCCACAGCTATAGGAAATGTAGTTCAATTCACTGGAATTAGCACATATCAAGATCATTATGGAGTAATTTCAACAGTTCCAGATAGAGATAGAATCACTATTGCATCTACCATTGGTGACCCATATGTTGCACTCGGTCAATATGGTGTTGTTGTAAGTAGAAAAACTGATTTAAGTGGTTCTGTAGTTTATAACTCTGTTGTTGGAATAGCGACATTTACAACCACTAGAGCGCATGGATTATTAACAGGAAATAAATTCAGAGTACTCGATGCTAGTAATAATAATCTAGGAGATTTTATTGTTAATGATAGATTAAGTGTTACCAGCTTTAATTCAGAAATAGATGGTGCATTTAATACCACACCAAGTTACATTTATAAACTTGGATTTGCCGCAAATGAAGGTCTCTCAGATTCTGGTGGCGAGAATCTAGGTGTTAGAGATGTCATTATGTTCAATAATGAAGTTCTAATACTAGAACAAACTATTACCGCATCATCGAGCGAGACATCATTTAGTGTTTCATCTCCAGTTTCTGGAATTAGTACAACAAAACGATTTGAAATAGGATCATATATTCAGATTGATTCTGAAATTATGAGAATTGCCAAGAGCACTTTAAGTGGTTCTCCATCTAATAAAATTACAGTTTTACGTGGAGTTCTTGGAACAATTATTGCTGAACATACTACAGGTTCACTTATTAAGAAGATTAAAGTCCTACCAATTGAATTCCGTAGACCATCCATTCTTCGTGCATCTGGACATACTTTTGAATATCTTGGATATGGACCTGGAAACTATTCTACTGGTCTTCCTCAAGTTCAATTAAAATCACTTTCAGAGAAAGAATCTTATCTTGTACAGTCACAACAAAGATCGGGTGGTAGTATAATTTACACTGGAATGAATAATGATGGTGACTTTTATATTGGAAATACCAAGTATTCAGCATCTAGTGGTCAACAAACTACATTTGCAATTCCAACACCAACTATCACTGGACTAGATCCTTCTAGATTGAGTGTGGTTTATGATGAAGTTACGGTTAAAGAAAGACTTCTAGTAGAGGGTGGAAATTCTGGAACAATTCTATCTCAGTTTGATGGTCCGGTAACCTTTAACAATGAGGTTAAATTAAATGATGTAGTAACTGTTGATAGTCTACTTAAGGTAACAAACGCAGCGCAATCAACTACTATCAGTGATGGATCTGCAGTTTATTCTGGTGGAATTGGTATTGCCAAGAATTTAAATGTTGGTGGAAATGCTGGAATTTCTGGAAACATAACTGTCACGGGAACAACTACATTCCAGTCTACAATATCTGTTACGGGAGCGACCAATCTTTTATCTACTTTATCCGTAACTGGAAACACTACATTAACAGGAACTTTAACAGTTAATGGTGGTGGCGGTGGCACTGCAATACAAGTGAATAATGGTGGTGATTTAGCTCTGTTTAATGCAGGAAATACTGGATCTGCCTCACTCTTCTGTGACACTAATAATGAACTTAAGACTAATGGAAATGTCCTAATTGGAGGTGCATTGAATGTAACCGGAGACATCACGGCATTCTTCACTTCAGACCAAAGACTGAAGGATAACATCACTCCAATTCCTGATGCACTGAGTAAAGTTCTTTCAATCAGTGGTAACACATTTGATTGGAATGAAAAATCAGAAAAAGAAGGAAATGATGTTGGTGTAATTGCACAAGAAGTTCTTGAAGTTCTTCCTGAAGCGGTTACAACAAGAGAAAATGGATATCTGGCAGTTCGTTATGAGAAAATAGTTCCCTTATTAATTGAGGCAATCAAGGATTTAACTGCCAAGGTTGAAGACTTACAGAATCAAATTAACAATAAATAATTAAAAAACATCAATGACTAATTATAATAAATCTTTTAATTTTAGGAATGGTGTTCAAGTTGATGTAGATAAATTTATTGTACGTGGAAGTCTGGTAGGAATAGGAACTTCTCTTCCCACAGAAAGATTTGAAGTTACGAATGGAAATGCTAAATTTAATAGTTTGTTGATTGCAAACAATCAACAACTGTCTGGAATTGGAACATTTAATGAAATTAGGTCTGGAAGTTTTATTGCAATACAAGGTTCTTCTGGTGTAGTAACTGCCACAGCATTCTATGGAAATGGTGCTACACTTTCTAACCTACCAACATCACAATGGATTGACGTTAATGAACCTGGATTAGGTTTCACTAGCATATATGCTCAGGGAAACGTTGGGATAGCAACTACTAGTCCATTTTGGTCTTTACAGATTGGTGGAAATCCTGAGCAACCATTCAGAAATGGTGTTGGTATAAACTCAAATGGTAACATCTATACTACTGGAATTATAAGTGCATTCCAATATGTTGGTAGTGGTGCAGGACTTACTTCCCTCAATGCTTCTCAAATTACTACGGGATTACTTCCACTTGATGTAATCCCACAAATTACAAATATCAAAATTCCAGATCCATTGCAAGTTGGTGTTATTAGTGCAACAACCCAATTCTATGGAAATCTAACTGGAATTGCTCAGAGTGCAACAGGAATAATAGCAGGATCAAACTTAAATAATCTGGGAATTGTTACTGCTTCAAGTATTATAGCAGTATCTGGAAGTGTAGGGACTCTTGGAATTACGACTGCAACTGTAACTGATAGATTAAATGTTGGTGCAGCTCTATCAGTTACTAATCTGGTAACAGTTGGTACTGGAGCAACATTATTAACCGTTGCTTCTAACGGAAGAATTGGAATTGGTTCAACAACTCCAATTGCAAACTTAGAGGTAAGATCAGTAGCAAATACTTTATTAGAAGTTATTAGTAACACTAATCAGGCAAGAATTGCAATTGGTCAAAGTACTCAAAATGTGGGCACTGCGAATAGTAGTGCAGTCTTAAGATTTGGAAACTCTAGAAGAACCTTTGATATTATTAATAATGACCAGGGTAACTTCAACTTCATTATTCATAATGGAGCAAAGCAATCTGGAGTTCAAACTGGAAGATGGGGTTGGTTTTATGGGCAAACTGGAAATGAAGTATTATCCCTTACATATGACGGAAAACTTGGCATAGGTAAAACTAATCCAGACCAATCTCTGCATGTAACTGGAAACACCTTTGTATCTGGTGGAGCAACAATCGGAGGAAATCTGAGTATAGATGGAACTCTTACTGTTGCGGGAGCACGAATAGGTGCTGGTGGACTTCTACCAACTAACATATATGCATCAAGTGGAGTATCTACTGTTAAAGAATTACACATATACGATCCTGTTGGATTTAGTTCCTTAGGAATAGGAACAGATAGACCAAAATATGGATTTGATGCTTCCAATTCAGTTGGGCAAATTTTACAACTTGGAGTTAACTCCATACCGTTAGGTGCATCCTTTGCAGTAGAAGGACTTACATTGCTTGATAGTGTTGGAGTTGGAACCACAGCACTATATGATCCTCTTGATGATGGTGCATATGGTAATATGCAGATTTATGGGCAAGATGTTTATTTCTTAGGGTCTCAAGAACTTAGGTCATCAATTTCATTTGACCCATATACAAGTTTAGGATATAACATATCACAACCAAGGTCAATTCTCGACTTTGGTAGTGTTGTTGGTGCGGCAGTAAGTTACGGATTCTTTATTGCTCCTACACTTACGACAGTACAGAGAGGCACTATCACAACTCCAATTAATGGTGGAATCATTTACAATAGTACTGTAAGTGATTTCCAAGGATATAACGGAGCTTGGTTCGGTTTTGGTGATGTTAACGTATCTTCCACAACATCAACCGATACGACTGCATATCCACTACTGGTAGGAAACGTTGCAACTGGTTATCAATCAACATTCATTGATAACACCACATTGTCATATAATGCCAGCACAAATACACTTACTTGTACAAACATTAGTGATGGTATCGGAAATGTACGTGACTACCCACAAAACTCACAAAGTACATCAGCAACTGCATATACATTAACCTCGACAGATGATGGCAAGCACGTATTAATTACCAACACAACGAACGGAATTATTGTTCCTGATGGTGTGTTTAGTGCAGGTCAGTACGTTATTCTAGTTAATAACACTACGTCTACATGCAACATTACCAACTCTGGTGGTGGTGCAACTACAGTGATTAGAGTTGCTGGTGATTCAGTTACTACTCTACCCCAAGTATTAGGAGCTTTTGGTGTCGCAACACTTCTTTGTGTTGCAGCGAACACATTTGTCCTTTATGGTCAGGGAGTGACTTGACATAATCTCTAAATCTCTGTAGACTAGGTTTGTCTCCGTTGAAGATGAGATTCTAGGACACTTTAAGAACTGGCACAGGGGGCTCCACAGACCCCCTTTTTTGCTGTTATAATGTATGCATACACAAAGAGACAGATGCTTCAACTCCGTCCCCACCAGCAAGATGCCCTGAATGCTCTCCAGCAGCATTCTAAAGGTATTTGTGTGTTCCCTACCGGCGGTGGTAAGACCAACGTTGGTATCTTTGATGCGATGAAGCAACTGGAGTCTGATACTCCTCAAACCATCGTTGTGGTTGCTCCCCGTATTCTGCTGGTAGAGCAACTGTCTTCTGAGTATCTTGAGTTTATCACGAATGCAACTGTGATGCACGTTCATAGTGGTGAGACTCATCACTATTCTTCTACCAAACCTTCTGACATTCACTGGTTTGCCGAGAACACTTCGGGTCACAAACTTATCTTCACTACCTACAACTCTCTGCAGCAACTGCAACGTGCAGAAATCACTGTGGATACCATTTACTTTGACGAGGCACACAATAGCATTCAACGCCACTTCTTCCCTGCAGTAGAGTATTTCAGTGCAGAGGCACAACGCTGCTATTTCTTCACCGCAACTCCCAAATACAGCAATGTAATTGGTAAGGCAGGTATGAATGATGTTGATGTTTATGGTCAAATCATTGCCAAGGTTCCTGCTCCTCAACTGGTACAGAACGGTTACATTATTCCTCCCAAGGTGATTGCAACTCAAATGCGCCTCTCTGTCAAAGGTGAGGATATTGCTCAGCGTGACTGTGAGTATCTGCTCCAGACCATTCAGGAAAATCCCGTTGATAAAATCCTGATTTGTGCCAAGGCAACCAAGCACATTATTGGTCTGCTTTCTCAAACTGACTTTGCCGAACAACTGGCAGAGGAAGGTTATTCTGTGATGCACATTACTTCCAAGCACGGTGCATTTATTGATGGTGATAAGGTCAATCGTGAGGTGTTCTTTGACACTCTGAATGAATGGGGCAAGGATGCAGACAAGAAGTTTGTTGTTCTTCACCATAGCATTCTGGCAGAAGGTATCAACATCTCTGCTCTGGAAGCGGTTGTGTTTATGCGTTCTATGGATATTGTTGGCATCGGTCAAACGGTGGGTCGGACCCTGCGACTGCACCCTGCAGATGCCGCTGGAATCCGCTCTGGTGCCCTTCAGGCGGGTGCTCTGGAGTCCTACACCAAATCCTATGGTCTGGTCATCTGCCCGACCTTTGACAAGGCATCCACGGGCACGGCACAGAAGGTTCAGAACGTGGTGGATATCATCTTCCAGAAGGGCGACGTGGCATTCAGCACGATCAATCGCTGAACTGGCACAAGGGGTTCTCAGGGGAGCCCCTTTCTGCTATAATACTAACATACACAAAAGGAGATTCTCCAAATGAAATGCAAAGTTCAACTCTACGTTGCTGGTAAAGTCTTCTATGAAGAAGTGCAAGCAAGGGACTATGAAGATGCAAAGCGTACTGCTCTGGCACGTAATCCTTCTGCTAAAGTTGTAGGTGTGACTGCCGTACTCTGATGCTAAATGTTGAAAATCCTGGCATTTTGAACGCAAAACCCACATCTCCACTTGGTTATGTTACCAAAGATGGTATGTGGGCAGCGGTTCCTTGGGGGAAAAAGTTCGTTATACTTCATAACGGGCAACAGGTTCATGATACCAATTCCCTCAAGAGCGCCAAAGATTACATTCAAAAGCAACTAAAGATTACTAAACCTAAAAAATCTACTGCATCACTGCAACAATTCCTATGAGAAAACTGGTTTTTCTTTTACCATTTCTGTTCTGTCAAGCAGCAGGAGCAAATGAAATGATGGTGACTTTAAATGTCAATCGTCTTTGTGCAGCAATCGTTCAGATTCCCTATGCATCTGATAATTTTTCTAATCAGGAATGGGATCAGTTTCAACAGTGCCTGCGGTTTGTCCGTCAGTTTGATGGGGTGCAGTGATGGAGGTGTTTCGGCAGACTTCTGATGCTCCATACGACCGCCACACCTACTCTTTGGTGCTCAAAACGGGGGAAACCGTAAATTTTGATGATTGGGATGCAGTCCAGGTGTTCTGGTTCACCCACAACCAAATCCCCGATTATTTGGATTATATAAACGTCCTTGACAAGTCCAAAAAGAAAACCAAGGCAGTCGGTTTCTAAATAATGCCAATAGAGGGGTAAACTTTATATGACACCTTTTCAATCTGCCTGTGTTGTAATCTTTGGCATACTTGCTTACCTAATGTGGGTAGATGAAAATGTGGCAATTTATTTGACTCTTATCTTTAAGATTATGAGAGTTAATACCGAAAGAATGTTATGGATGATTAGATTTCATCCACGCAATCCTATCACTAATTTGATGATGAAATGGAAGTATGATAGAATAGCAAAAGAACTTGAAAAAGAATTTTTAAATTTAAAACAGAATGACGAATAATTATCTGACAAACATGTTTCAATGTCCGATTCTTCATGTATCGGTGCCAAATTGGGAAGAAAAAAAACCAAAACTTTTGGAATTATGTGAACTACAAGAATTTTCTCCAGCAGAAAATTATATTAAGGGGGCTAAGGGATCTCCAAACAATTCCGTAGATACAACATTTTTCTATGCAAATGATAATCACAGTAAAAAAAGTGATTTACTTCTCAAAACAGAAATAGCAAGTATTTTGAAGGAAGAGTTGGAAGCAGTTGAAGATACTTTTGAAGTCAATTTTAAAAATATCGATCTGGCTTGGTTTCAAACTGAAAAAGAAAACATGTTCCATGGAATTCATAATCATGGATATGGCGCATTTAGTGTAGTCTGCTACTTAGAATATAATCGACAATTGCATACGCCAGTGCATTTCTTGTGCCCATATAACAATTTGTTTACTGGAGAAGTTGATTATTTCATCCCTCAACATGTGGATGAAGGTTCTATGTTATTTTTCCCCTCATCTATAAATCATTTCACAACTCCAAATAAGTCTCAGGTTGAGAGGAAAGTTCTATCGTTTAATATTGATTTTGACTGGAGACCTAGAAATTAAAAAATCCAAGTGGAATGTAAATCCCACTAAATCAACAACAATTGCTCGCCTTCTATCTGAATTAGAGGGCGTTTCTTATTTGTTGGAATGTGTGGGTGAAGAAGATGAATTAAACTACATTAATACTATGAAAAAGAAATACTATAAAGAGTATTTCAAACGTGTTAAAGAAGAAAAACAATCCTAAATACCCTATATCTGGAGTTCTTTATGCTATCTACACAATATCGTCTCCGTTTAGAAGCAATCTGCGAAAAGATTGTGAATGGTGGGGAAGTAAGTTTGGAGGATATGATTTGGGCAGAGAAACTAGCAAAGGCAAATCAATCTGCCGCCAAAATTCTTCGTCAGGCACGTAGAAAGGCAGAGAATCCTGATATGCAAGAAGGTGATATGGATGATTTCCTCAATCAACTTGATATTGGTGGATTGGGGCACGAAAGATTCGGTAGATCTGGATTTGATAGTGTAGATGAGATTGTAGATTGGTTTAAGCGTGATGATTTGAGTGACGAAGATAATAGTTGGAGACGCCGTGACTGAAGAAACTTTAATATTCATACAATTTACAGCACATATGTTGTATTTGTTTGTTGCATTTATGTGTGGGATAGTTATTGGTTATATTGTTGGTAAGATAGAAGGTGGTATGTAGTTCTATTAAGAAATCAACATAAAAAGAATATTTTGTGCTAAATTAGTATCGGTGAGAGTACTACAGCATAAAATTCTTTATCATAATGTTCTCGTGCATAGAGGTTATGATGCATAACTTAATTTCTTACAATCAGTTGGCTTCTTGGAGACAATTAGAAAATACACTTGATGAGTTTATAGAGCAAGGTGAACTAATTAATGATTACTATCAGTGTCTAATCGAATGTAATGATAATCAGTCGGAATGTAAGAGAGTGTGTAGAAAAATCTTAAGTATGTAAGACCAGTTCATAAAGTGTCCACCGACCCTTGACTTTTTGAGTCAGGGGTCTTATAGTATGTACATACAAATCCAAAGCGATGACCTACAAAGCAAAAGTCACTCTTAAATACGAAAGCACTTGGGAACATAAGATTGGAAGTACCTTTGGTGAGGATATTCTTCCAGAAGAGAACGTAACCTATGAGTTTCCTGTAGAAGATGCAACTTCTTATCAAATGTTTCGTGCATTTAGTAAGTTTATGTATATGATTGGGCATAACGAACAGGGTATTTCAAGAGGTGCCGCATCAATTGCATTCAGTGAAGACCGTTCAACTGAGGATATGCAGAAAACTGCGGATTACTTTGACTTGGTTCTTGCAGAAGTACATGGAAAGAAAGTGATTGAACTTGAGGATAAGATTTACGCTCAAGAAAAAGAAATCCGTGACCTGAAGGCAAAACTCTCCCGTTTTGAGCAACCTGACAACGCTCAATATACTGATGAGGAAATGGACGCTATGACTTCTGAAGAGTATAATGCCTTGAATAATCTTGTTCCTGGTTCTTATGCTGCTGTTGAAAACGGATGTAAGTGTCCTGTAATGGATAATGAAGAAATGCCTGATAATAAAAAATGGGTGAATGGTGATTGTCCTCTTCACGGAAAAGTAAAATGACTGAACGTTCGCAAGCATTTATGAGTAAGGTGTGGGAACTGAGGAATACTGGTGCAGACACCGAAGAGAAACTGGTAGCAGCAATTCTTCGGGTTGTGGCAGAAAACACAAAGTCTTATACAGCACAGAATGATATGATTGTTCTGGATAAAAACGACATACTGGAACTCGCACAGGAACTTGACCAATGAAAAAATTAATTCGATTTAATAGCAGAAAAGATTACGGAACTGATTTTTATATTCAATTTCTTAACCTGAAGAAATGGAGCCTCTTTCAAATTTCTTTGAGTTGGAATGACTACCCTTCCTGGCCTTATATTCAAATCACTTCTGGTAGTGGTGGTTTATTGAGTTTTATTTTTTGGGTCTATAAGTTTGGTCTGGACATTGATTTTGTGAGTAGGACTTGGAGTTGGGATTACATTAGGGATTACGATGCTCAACAAAAGTGATAAGATAATTGAGGCACGTCTTTATTCTCCCCACAAGTGTGAATACATTTGTGAAAGAGAAGATGGATCTCATTATGCGTTTCGGAGATTGGGTGATGATGAATATTATGAACTGCATCCAAATCCAACCAAAGAAACCAGATGGGTATGGGGAGAGAGGATAACTGACACTTGAAGAACTGGCACACTCCTCCACCGCAGGGGAGTGTTTTGCCCTATAATACACTCATACACACAAAAGACCATTATGAGGTTCAGAGACACAGAGTTCCGTTGGAGCAAATGTAACAACAAGTATGAACTCGTCAAGTGGTATAAGGACTGTAACCAAAAGGAGTTGTGTTATGTTCTTGCTTTCTTTGATGAAACCAAAGATGGTTATGATATGAGAACCGTGGGGGACAGGTTCTTTGAGGACAAGGATGCTTTTATTGTAGGAAAACACGCAATTGAGTTTCTAAATGCTATGTTCTGGGAACTTAAAAACGAGGAGGAACTGAAATGACGATGGACGAACTCTTTAACCACATTACTCACATTATTGCCTCTCCTCATACTACCATCACAGAACACGACAAACGCAGAGCAGTTCAAGTGTTCCTTGCATTTGATGAGTATATGATTGATGTTGATGTTGATGAGGGACGATGTGATGTGAGTGATAAGGTTGATTTTACCTCTTATGCCGAAAAAATCCTTGATGAACTGGAAGGAAAATGAATGATGAGAAAAGTCACAGTCAAACCTAAATCCAGCAAGGCAAAAAATCGTCTTGCCAATATTATGGAGAACAATCCTGTCTGTACTGTGGAGCAGGATACTGGTGGTGAGTTGTTTCTTGCTGCCGAAAATCGCAAATACTTTTTTTGGGTATCAACTCGCACAGGCACCAATCGTTTTGGTGATAAGGCAGACGCACACTGGGAGGTAATTGAATGAGTAAGTGGGAATGGTTCGTTGAGGGATTCAGCAACATTTCATATGCCCTAAGTTGTTATAATGATGGGCATAAGTATGGATATGGTGATTTCTGGGAGGCATTATCGTGGGGTTGGATGAGTGAATACATCTATCCTTATGATGACCCATACAATCCTTATCTGTCACCTGAAAGAAAACTGAGGTTAGGAAGATGGTAATCCTCCATAAACTCATAATCTGCAACAGGTATCTTCATTATACTCCATTCTGGTGGTGGTATAGGTTAATTTCTCACGAAGGATTTAGATTTGATGACTATCATATTTGGAAGGAGTTTTGGTATTCTATCAACTCTGGATGGTATGATACAAATTACAAGTGGGAATTTGAGAAGTTCTGGGGTAAAGGTGCTAAACCAGAGAAGATTATCCTACCACAAAAGGACTTTGATGTTCTGGTAGAGTCAATCAACAAACCACCACAATATAATGAGAACCTTGCTAAACTATTAACTCGTAAAGCACCTTGGGACGAATGAAACCACTACCCGATAAACTACAACTTGATATTATGTGGAGTGTTGCCACTTCAACCAGTATTGAAACTGGCACAAGACCTCACTATGGGTTTGCCAAGATGCTGTATGATGAACTCAACGACATTCAACCACCTGTGACTTTAGGAGACAAAGAATGAAACTCTTTGATTATGAGACATATTCCGACTATGGGACGGAGTATTTCTTTCAGGTTCTCACATCCTCAAAGTTTGCTCTACTTGACCTTACGATCCAGTGGGACGATTATAGTGGGGATGAAATCCTCCCATCATTTCAGTTGAGTATTGGTTCAAGTCATTTGGTTGGGGGTTTTATACGATACAAACGATTTCAATTTGACTGTAGTATAATTGATTGGAAACCACGCAACTTGGAATGGTATAGGAGCAACAAATGAGAGAAGAAACACAATCTTTTATTATTGTTGGTGCAATTGTTCTGGTATTTTTTGGACTCTGTGCTATTTC
>Ga0315909_10001082_pt1 | contig 36782 bp, 32 predicted proteins | sample LakEriMetagenome_11_FD_203527 | JGI IMG/M metagenome (GOLD analysis project Ga0315909, IMG submission 203527) | Freshwater fungal communities from buoy surface, Lake Erie, Ohio, United States - Buoy 2 MA125 | ecosystem: Environmental > Aquatic > Freshwater > Lake | place: USA: Lake Erie, Ohio... | reverse complement strand
ATGTCAGTTTGAGTTCGGCAAATTCCCTCAGATACTTGAATTTAGACGTCAATTTTTCCGGGCTCACGGCCTTTTTCTTGCGTGGCTTGCGTTCAACTTTCTTGATCTGCACATAGCTGCCGCAGTCTGCGATGACCTGCTCTGCGAACTTCACAAGATTCTTGACCTGCAACTTGCCAAAATTTCCATAGCCCTCAACCAACTGTGCATCTTTGCCTGCCACTACCTGTTCTAACTCATCCAGGCGTGATTTCCATTGATTGGCAATTTCTCCCACCATCTGTGGTGCTACATTCATGCCACGCAATATGGTTATGGGTTTAAAGTCTGCGGACATCTTGGCGCCGGCTACGATCAAGTCATCAAACATACCTTCAATCTCGCCCGCGGCTTCGATCATTTTTTCTCTCAAGCGATCCTGGATGTTAGGCCGAGCAGGTGCATCGGGTTCCGCAGCCTTGATAACTTCCTTTATGGCACGCACTGTGCGCAGGTGCTCGGTGATTGCTGTATCGACTGCCAAGAGTTCATGTTCATTCAAATCCAATCCCATGGTATTCATGCGGCACAACCACCCAATTTGGTTGCGTATGGTAGACTCTGGCACGCGACCGAAGTCCTTGGCATCCCGCTGGCGATCGTTGCGGATCAACCAGTCAATGATCAGTTCCTTGACTGTTTTCTTATCATAGTGATAATTGTACCAAGTAAAAGCGGCAATCAAGGACGAGGCACGCGAGTCGCCTTCTGGTTGTAGGCGCCATTCGGGCTCACCACCGGTGTATTTGGTGTCTGCTGATTTTGGGTTAAGTGGTCGGGGTGCTTTGATTGCTACAGCGTTCATTTGGGCTCCTTGTCCATTAGTTTAGCCAACAAAATATGTCCTTCAAAATTCTTCATGGCATCTTCGGCCTGTGCCATCAAGTCATTGAACAATGGCGAACCTTGCCCACGACGCCGACAGTTCACCCATTCAGCATCGGCCAGCCGCAGTTTGTCGTACACGGCCCTGTGCATGCGCCAGAGATCTTTCATGCCAAAAGCCATGCCCAGCGTGTTTTTATGGGCACGATCCAAACGGGCGTGCAGGCGTTGCCAATCTTCTATGTCCATTTTAAGTATTTTAGCACATGTGCCATTTTGGGTCAACCAGCCTATAAATACACTACTATGCCCAGATTAAGCCTTTGGCGCCCAAATCGCACCAACGATTATCGTTTTTTTGACCGCACCATTTCAGAGATGTACACAGTGGGCGGATTGGATATCTATGTCCACAAGTACCTTGGACCAAAAACCGGCACCGGCGACTCAGCCGAATCTGGCAACTATGATCCTACCCAACCAAATTACACTTTTGAAGATCCGTTGTTCATTCAAGACATATTGTTAGGCGAAAATCGTGATCGAGCCTATGACCCCGACGTGTATCGCATGCGTGGAGTATATCGTGTGCAGGACATTGACTTTGATCTCACACAGTTTGGTCTGTTCCTCAACAACGACACGCTGTTTATAACCTTCCACTACAACGACATGATCGATACCATCGGCCGCAAACTCATGGCCGGTGACGTGTTAGAAGTGCCCAATCTCAAAGATTGGAATCCTCTGAATCCTGCTATATTGCCATTGCCAAGATTCTATGTGATCCAAGATGCGGCCTTTGCTTCAGAAGGCTTTGCCATGGAATGGTTGCCCCATACCTGGCGAGTCAAAGCCACACCACTGGTCAACAGCCAAGAATACAGTGACATCGTCAAGCAGTGTCACGACAATGATCAGATCTGGGATCCGGGTAATTTCTATCCTCTGGGCTCCGTGGTGCTTTACGGTGACCAACACTATATCAGCATCCAGAACGTGCCAGTGGGCACAGAAATCACAGACACTGCGTATTGGACACAGCGCGATTGCACCAAACTGGAAGATGTGTCTACCAGCCGACCCAAGGATCTCGAAATCAATGACGCCATCCTGGCTGCTGCCGAGTTGGAAGTTCCGCTCAGTGGCTATGACACAGTAAAGTTTTACATATTCCCAACCAATCCCGACGGTACTCCAGCAGATCCTGCTGGTATCACTGTAGACAACAACAACATCGATGTAGACTCTACAAATGTAAACTCGGCCGATGGTCCGCAGACACCCAGAGCCGATGGTTACACCATGGGTTATCTCACCGGTGATGGTATCGCGCCCAATGGTCTACCAGTGACACCTGGCGTAAGTTTTCCTGTGAATCCTGCCGAAGGCGACTACGCCCTACGTTTGGATTACTTCCCCAATCGCCTGTTCCGTTTCAACGGTCGCGCTTGGATCAAGATTGAAGAAAAAGTGCGTACCGATCTTACCAATGGTCCGGCCAACAATACCTTGCGGTCCAGTTTTGTCAACAATACATACACAGTGCCAACCACGGATTTGGGCAACATACCAAGTCGCCAGAGCCTCAGCGAACTGCTCAAGCCCAGAGCAGACAATGGTGACAACGGTGGCTTTTATCCGCCCAACCCCCGACCTGGCACTCAGCCTGGCCAACCCAACGACGAAGATTGATCATGCAACAATTTTTTTACGACGAGCAGATACGAAGATTCCTCCTGCAGTTTACCAGGATTTTTTCCAACTTCCAAGTCATGTACGGCGCCCAGGGCTCAGAAAACGAAAGCCTGGTGCGTGTGCCAGTGCGTTATGGCGACTGGAGCCGGCAAGCTCAGACCGTGGTACAACAGAATTCCAGCAGTTTCATGCCTTCGGCACCGCTGATAACTTTTTATATCACGGGCATGGAATATGACCGGCCTCGCATGCAAGAGCCCTATCATGTGAACAAGGTGCAGGTACGCCAGCGCACCTATGATCCAGCCACGGAAGAATACGAAACCACACAGGGCAATGCCTTTAGTATAGAACGGCTGATGCCGGTACCTTATCGCATGACCCTTACTACGGACATCTGGACCTCCAACACCAATCAGAAATTCCAGATCTTTGAGCAGATAGCCACCTTGTTCAATCCCAGCCTGGAGATACAGAGCACGGACAATTATCTTGATTGGACCAGCCTCTCAGTGGTAGAGCTCGAGAGAGTAAACTGGACCAACAAGACCATACCAATAGGCACCGACGACAACATCGACATTTTTACCATGGTTTTCAGCGTTCCTGTATGGATCTCCTCGCCAGCCAAGGTCAAGAAACTGGGTGTGGTCGAAAAAATCGTGGCATCAGTATTTGATGCCCAAGGTGACGCCAACGAAGCCATAACCAACTCAGATCTGTTGCTTGGTACCAGACAGAAATTCACACCATTCAACTACCAAACCCTGCTGATAGGCAACAAGGTACAGGCGTTGAAATACAATCAAACTATCAATGCAGCCAATGCCAGCATTACCCCGCCTGTGTCACCGCCAAGCAATGAGTTTTGGCAGGCCATAGTAGGCATGTACGGTACCTTGAGACCTGGCATCAGCCAGATTAGATTTGACAATCCCTGGGGTGACGATACACAGATCATTGGCACAGTGGCCTACGATCCCACCGATGACAGATTCCTTTTGATCAATATCGATACAGACACCTTGCCGCAGAATACATTAGATCCTGTGGATGCTATCATCAATCCCCTGGCGTCCGGCCCAGGTGCCGGCTTGCCTGCAGCGGCCACCGGACAACGTTATCTTATCCTGGATGACATGGGAGATGAAACCGATGCCTGGGGCCCCACAATCGTAGCTCAGGCCAACGACATTATCGAGTTTGATGGAGATTTTTGGTTTGTGGCCTTTGAATCTACAGCACAGACTACCAATGTGGAATATGTCACCAACATCACCACGGGTTTGCAGTATCGCTGGACTACCACCGAGTGGGTAAAGAGTTATGAAGGACTGTATCCGGGAGGCGAATGGAGTCTGGTGTTGTAAAGGCAGTGGGAGTTTGGTTCTACAGCACGTCTACTGATAGATATCTTTACCTACTGCGACAAGACAACAAGTATCCAGGATCTTGGGGCCTGCCTGGTGGCAAGGCCAAATCCAATGAGTCATTGTTGGCAGCCTTGAGCAGAGAATGCCAAGAAGAAATTGGCAGCATGCCAGTCTCTGTAAAACTCATACCCTTGGAAATGTTTACCAGCGCAGATGAGCAGTTCCAATATCACACTTTTTTTGCCGCGATCGATGAAGAGTTCATACCACGGCTAAATCACGAACACATAGGCTATGCCTGGATTGATTCGGAAACCTGGCCACGACCCATGCATCCAGGACTGTGGAATACAATCAACATAGATGCCATACAAGAAAAAATTGCCAAGGTCAAAGAAACGTTTCAGATGTCGCAGTAACTGACAAACTTGCGGATTGACATAGTCTCAAAATTTGGTAGATTACGCCAGGAATTTTCAAATGCCGGCGATTCACCAACTCCATAAAACTTTGTGCCGCGATATGATTCTATCACACGCCGTATTTCATCCACTGTATTGCGATCTTTGTATTTGGTATCGTTTGTCATACCTAACAAAAACACTTCTTGGTGCTGATCGAATGCTGCCAAGTATACAGCCAGAGCCGGATCGCTGAGCAAAGGCCCGTAGGGCACCGGATACAATCGACCCGGGTGCTCCAAGATCAATTTTGGCCTGGTATAAACTGTACTTTTGGTATCATAGTTTTGTTCCAGGATCTGGGTTATGTATTCGCTGTTGTTGCTGACATAAAAATCTACGAACATGTCAGTCCAAATATCATCGCAACTGTAGGTCTGTACTTTCTTTTTACCTAACAGGCCGCCACGATGTCGTTGTAATCTTTGATGCTGGAATTGATCCTGTTGGCTTCTACTGCCAATGACCACAGCACGTCCTGAGATGTGGAAGTTTTCAATGGGATTAGGAATCCATTCACGCCGCTGTTCTTTGATGCCACCAGAAATTCTTGTATGGAGCACTACGAATTCACCGTCGTAATCTCGGCGAAATCTTTCAGGAATCATAGACGCCCTACTACTACCTCAATCACGGCTATGTCTGCGCCAGTATGTGCTTCTACGGCCTTGCCAATCACACAACCAGGTTGAAATTTTGATCTATCCAATCGGCATGCGATGCCGGGTTGATCACTGGCCACCAGCAAATCGCCTTTAGATATTGGACCTATGACCTTGCAAGGCACCCTACCCAGAAGCGCCACTGCCACTGGATGGGCGGCTTGTAGACCAGAATTCATCACATAAGCAGGTTGCTGACTAACGGTTCCGGCTACAGCAGTGTCATGAGATTTGGCGCTGGCAGTGACTTCATGGTCACCACCAAACACAAGCACAGTGCCAACGTCGTACTTTTGATCGGCCGCGTATAACTCAGCCACGTCGGCGTACTGTGCTGAAGTAGCTTTGGCGAATATAGTGTTGAAATAACCAGTGGAATTACCAATATTGCCTACCCCATTGCCCATGTCGTTGACTATGCCTGTAGCAGTAATACGCATCACGCTATTGCCGGCTATAGTAAAGTGAACATTTCCATTGGCAGAGGGCAGATGCACATTAGATGTGCCATTGTTGAGATCAATATAGCCATTGGCAGCCACGCCGCCAGTGATGCTGAGTCCACTGCTGTAGAAAGTACCTCTGTTTGTTCCACCCACTGCGACAGTGACATTGCCGCCCGATGATACAACCTTGACATTGGATGTGCCATTGCTGATACTGTCAGCACTGAGTCCGCCAATTTCTGCATCAACATAGGCTACTGTGGCCAAATTACCACCACCGCCTGCGGTAGCACCATCGTGGACCCTCAGGGTCCAATTGGTAGTATCAACAGTGATTTCACCCAAGGCACCGGTAAACGCATTATTTTGTGCGCCGGTGCCTCGTCTATATTGTACTTGGGTTGACATTTTTTATTCCTTGCATTATTTATGTGCGCGGTTTTTCATCGCACTCCCACCACAATTTCAATAATTCCAAATTGATCAGATAGATTTTCAAGACTTTTTCCTATCACAGTACCAATTTCAGGTTTGTTGCAGGCCACAGCATGCCCATTGGGGGCGCTGATCATCAAGTCGCCCTTGTTTACAGGACCCTGGACCAGGGTAGGTACCCTGCCGGTCAAAGCTATTGTGGCTGTATGATTTCCTTCCAAAGTAGCATTCATCACATAACTGGGATTGGTTGATACCACGCCAGCCACTCGAGTGTCTCCATGTCTGTTGCTGATTGTGACTTCTTTGTCACCACCAAACACAAGCACAGTGCCAGGACTATACTGTTGATCCGCCAAGTATTTTTCTGCCAAGTCAGCGTACTGTGCTGAAGTAGCTTTGGCGAATATAGTGTTGAAATAACCAGTGGAGTTACCAATGTTACCCACACCATTGCCCATGTCGTTGACGATGCCCGTGGCAGTAACTCGAATGATGCTGTTGCCGGCGACGGTAAAATGCACATTACCATTAGCTGCTGGCAGGTGAACATTAGACGTGCCATTGTTGAGATCAATATAGCCATTGGCGGCCACGCCACCGGTCAGCGTGAGACTTGCACCTGATATGTTGCCTGTTGCGCTGACAGCGCCAGTGGTGGTCAACGATGCCAAATTCAATATAGAATATGAATTACCTTCGATATTACCTGCAAGATTTCCGGTCAATGGTGCCGAATCAAGGGTCTGCCACTGCATCACGCCACTGCCTGATGTACCAAGGTATTGACCATTGGTACCGCCCAGTATGAATAAATCAGCAATGTCTCCCACGAACAAGAGATCAGGATAGATCACGCCCGACGTCACGATGCTGCCAAGATCATAATTCTCCAGAACAGCCGCAGTGATCAAACCAAGATCTTCTGATGCAATCACAACATCAGTGATCAGGGCCATGTCACCACCGGTGGCAAAAATGCTTTCTCCCGATCCAGAGGCAGCGATGGTTATGGTATCAGTGGCGGCATCAGCTACCAGTGTTATACCAGTACCAGCAGACAGCGTCAGCGTGTCTGATATAGAATCGGCCAGGCACGCATTGCCTCCTGCCACTGCTATGTTGCTGAAAGCGTTGATGCCAGAGAGGCTGGCACCATTGCCCAAGATGTTGCCGCCCGTGATATTGCCAGTGGCTGATATTAGGCCTACAGTAAGTATGTTACCGCCAGTGATATTACCAGTGGCACTTACCGCACCAGTCGTTGTTAAATTGCCGCCCACGACATTGCCCGTGGCTGTTATAAGTCCTGCTGTGGTTACATTCCCACCAGTGACATTGCCAGTGGCAGTGACCCAACCACCTGTGACCACATTGGCACCTGTGACATTGCCTGTAGCTGATACATATCCGGCCGTGATGCCAAACGAGCCAAGATCCACGTTGGCCACGGCGTTCTGATAGGGGATGAACTGCGTGATCGAAGTGGGTGGTGCTGGCAGATTGAATCCCGCACTGGTGGCAGCATCCCATCTCACGGTCACATTGGAATTGGCCCCAGAAATGATCTGTGCGTAGATCTTCACTGCTATGCGATCTGTGACATTCAAAGGTATGTTGGTGCTGTTGGTGGCCGACACTGACTGTTGTATCAGGGTATTGAGAGCACTGGTGCTGGTCACATCCGAAGTCAACAACAGGGTTTCTGTGTCACCCGTGGTGCGTTTGTAGATTTCAGCATAGGTGGTGTAGGTAGATGCCCCTGATGTTTTCTGTGTTTCATAGGCAAAATTGATCACACCCACGGGTATGTAGGTCTGATTGGGGAAACCTGTGTTGGTCAGGAAAGAAACCAACAGTGTGGGTGTGTTGCTCACTGTTACCGTGGCTGTGCCAATGGTCCCGGCTGTGAAATCAGATATGAACACAGCCTGATAGTAAGGGCTCACGCTGCTCACTGTGTTGGCAAAGAAATACTGACCGACCACACCATACAGGCCCGTGAGGTAAGATCCATCACCAATGTAGTAGGTAGCAGAGACATTGCCGGAGACTGCTACATTGCCCGTGACATCAAGACCTTCGGTATTGAAAACAGCCACATTGCCAACGCCGCCCACGCCCATAGTGACATCGCCACCAGATGATACCACTTTGACATTTGATGTACCGTTGGCTATGGAGTTGAGGCTTATACCCGTGACACCGATTGTCACAGTCTTTGATGTGTTGTTGCCGGTGATCTCTATGTTGTCACCGGCCGTGAATGTCACTGTGTCGCCTACACTGTTGGCCAGCACTGCGGTGCCGTTGGCATAGATGTTGCCAAAAGCAAATGCTGAGTTTTGTTCAAACATCAGTGCAGTGGTACCAACTATGATGGGATTGTTAGTGGTCAGTTTCCATTGGGTATCTTTGTAGCTGTTGCCTTCAGTGACCATGACGATCATGCCGGCTTCTATTTCGCCTGTGACGTTGGCGTCATCACTGCGTATCCAGGTGCCGTTAGAACCTGCACCCACGGTTTGAACTATGTACAATCCATTTTGACTGCCGGTATTCTGTCCATTAACCAAGACCCGATCACCGGCACTGAGATTGACACCGTCAACTGTAGACGGAGCGCTGCCACTCAGCGTGACATTGCTCAGGGTGATCACACGCACCGCTTGCTTGTAGTCGATGTCTGAAATCTGCTCAGCGCGGATTCTTGTTAGTCCCATGTTATCACCATAATCATGCTATATTTAGCCAAAAAAATAGGGCTGTTACCAGCCCTATGTTGCACCATGATATTTTATAATCTGCCAACCACGACTTCAATGATGCCATCGGCTCCATCAAAATCGGCCAAGGCCTTACCAATGATAGAACCTGTGACCGGATCGGCTTCTGCACGAGCACGCCCATCAGCAGTGGATACAAGCATGTCACCCTTGCGTATTGTGCCGGTAACCCGAGTAGGTACACGACCTGTCAAGGCCACTGCCACGACATGGTCTCCGGCCAGTCCGGCGTTCATGATGTAACTGGGATTAGTAGAAATCACACCAGCGATCTTACGGCAAGCATCTTGAGCACACATAGTGACTTCTTTGACACCACCAAAACAGACCACGGTACCGGGTTCGATGATCTGATCGGCTTCATACATCTCTGCCAAGTCAGCGTACTGTGCTGATGTTGCCGTTGCAAATATGGTGTTAAAGCGGGCGGTGCTGTTACCAATATTGCCTACCCCATTGCCCATGTCGTTGACTATGCCTGCGGCAGTGACTCGGATGATGCTGTTGCCGGCGACAGTAAAATGCACATTACCATTGGCAGAGGGCAGATGCACATTAGATGTGCCATTGTTGAGATCAATATAGCCATTGGCAGCAATGCCACCAGTGATGCTGAGTCCACTGCTGTAGAAAGTGCCCCTGGTTGTTCCACTCACTCCGACAGTGACATTGCCGCCTGATGATGCGACAGTGACATTGGATGTGCCATTGGCTATGGTTGTAGTGTCAATGTTTACGCTGTCAATCGTGGCAGGTGTTGTGCCATCTGGCCCAAAGAATCCAATCTGTGTGCCGGTTTCATTCTTGATCTGAACATTGCCCAGCGTGATCGTAGTGCCATTGAAAAATGCATCATTGAATCGTGCAGTGTTTGAACCCAAATTGTATGTCACGTTGGCTGAAGGTATCAGATTACCAGTGATAACAAAATCTGCCGATGTTGGTGACCCTTCAAATATAGCGTTGCCGGATGAGTTCTGGATACCTGTGACCGTCTGTGATGTGGTCAATATACGTGCATCAATCACGTCTGAAACAGCAGGTGCTTCAGTAAATGTCAACACGTTACCCGACACTGAGTAAGCCGTGGTTGGAATCTGCACTACACCGTTGATGCTGACTATGGTGCCAGCCGTGGTTGAATCTTCACTCAGCGTATATGCCAAAGTAGAACCATCACCCGTGAATGGATCTGCTACGATCACTGTAAAGGTAGTACCTGCCGAGGTCCACGAATCAGAGTCATAAAACTCTAAAGCATCTGTAGTAGTATTGAAACGCACCATGCCCGTGACACCTGTGCCAGGGCGCTGAAGTGTGTTACCCACAGGAACCAAGATAGAGTTTGATGTGTTAAATGCGGCAATGGCGTTGGTAGTCTGCGCCGATGTTCCAAAACTCACAGTGCCTGTGCCTGCATCAACGTAAAATACGTTGGGAGTGGAATCGCCGTCTACTGCAAAATCTACGTCAGCATCTGATCCATTGATAGTGATACGTGTTGCACCAGATCCGTCAATAAATCCGCTGGTCAACAACAAATTTGGTCCAATCAAGTTGCCGGTTGCCTGTACAACACCGCCGGTGGTGATATTGCCACCTGTGACGTTGCCGGTGGCTGTAACCAATCCTGCGGTGCGTAGATTGCCGCCGTCAATGTTGCCGGTGGCCGAAATCAACCCGCCTGTGAGTAAATTGCCACCAGTGACGTTGCCTGTTGAGACTGCTGATTGTATGTAAAGATTGCCTGCTTGCAACGTGCCATAGGCTGTAACTGATACGACGTCGTTGCCGCTGAATGTTACATCATTGGCGATGATCATGTTACCAGTTGAATTTTGCCAACCCATGAATGCATTGCCAAGGCCCGTGGTATAATACTCCATGTAGATACCACGATCTTTATCGTCATCTGTTGTCAACGGCGCACCGTTGGGTCCAGTACCAAGAACAATGATTGGATCTTCGACCCGCAAATCATCAATGTTGATATAGGTAATATTACCTTGGACTATGAGGTTGCCACCAATGACAGCGTTGCCTGAAGTATGCAAGGTGGCGCTGTTGACATCGCCTGCTGTGATTATGTTGCCGCCTGTGACATTGCCAGTGGCCGAAACCTGTCCAGCTGTGGTGATATTTCCACCCGTGACATTGCCAGTGGCCGATACCAAACCAGCAGTGGTCAAATTGCCACCTATAACATTGCCTGTGGCTGATACCAAACCAGCAGTGTTGAAATTTGCACCCGTGATGTTGCCTGTGGCCGAAGCGATACCCGGTGTCAATAGATTTCCTGCAGTGACATCGCCTGTCACTGTCATGCTGGTGATGTTGCCAGTAAATGTTGATGTACCGGTCACTGCAAGATTGCCCGTTACTGCGAGATCAAGCGTTTTCAAACTTGCATATGCAGTAATAGTAACTACGGTATTGGTAGTTTCGCTGGTGGTAAATGCAGTGACAAATTCATCTGCGCTTTCATCCCAAACAAAAGTGATATTGTCTGAAGTACCACGCTTGCCAATGAAACCAATGTCCAGCGTGGGCGATCCTGTCTGCTCCTTGGCCAGCAAGATCAAAGGATCTTCAACTGCCAAGTTGGTAGTGTCAATGGTTGTAGTTTCGCCTTGGACTGTTAGGTTACCCGTGATGGTAAGATTTGAACCATAGGTAAGATTGTTGGCTAATTTTCCTGCAGTGACTGAATAGTCCTGCACTTTGGCGGCTGCATTTACACCAAGATATACGTTACCAGATGAACTGTCTGTGATCTGGTTATTCTTAATTCGAGTTACGGGCATGTCGGTCTCCGGCCATCACGGCTATTGACTATATTTACCAGTATACACGAAAATAAACCACTATCGGGTTTTTATGTAGAAATATTAGCGCCTAAACTCACCCGTTTCCAGGCGTTTACGCTGTACACAGCCAAGCATGGACTGCCGCTGTCACCATTAGATACGTAGATAACTTGCCCGTTGGCCACGTTGGCCAAGCCCGTGGTCTGGGCCACAGTATATGTAGGTAATTGCAAACTTTGCACAGAGGCCGCGTTGGCTACACCACTGTCATCTATAGATATAGAGTTCCCGCCGCTGTTGGTTATAGCATTGACCGTGGTCAGCGTGGCTATAAATCTCACGTCTACGGTGTCAGAGATCTGCGGTGCTTCTGTAAAGGTCAATAGATTGCCTGTGACCGAATATGATACACCGGGTTTTTGAACCACGCCGTTGGTGCTGACTATGATGTTGTTGGCCAATGTAGCTTGGTCAAGGGTAAAGTTTACTGTTAACCCATCACCATTCAGGGTCTGATCACTGATAGCCACTATTTCACTGCCAACATCTTCCCATGCCGTGCCGTCATAGACTTCTACTTGCAAGGATGCTGAGTTCCAGCGCATGGTACCTTCAACTGCCGGTGATGGGCGTTGTGCTGTGTTACCTTGAGGTAGCACCAATCCAGTTATGGTATCAATAATGACCAAACCGTTGCCGGCAGGAGTCAATGTGATATTACCATTGCCCGATGCTTGTACAGTGATGTTGGCGTTGCTGGTTATATCTGTACCATCGATGGTAATGTTGTCAATTACCACATTACCAACTACTCTCAAACTGCTGCCATCAAAAGTTAGATTAGCGTTGTCAACCAGATAGTCATCAGCACCTACATATACCACTCTATTCGCAGTCAATGTTGTGACTTGGACATTGGCACCAGAAATCAAGCTGTTAGATAGGATGTTTCCACCCGTGATGTTACCAGTGGCATTGATCACTCCAGCAGTGCCAACGTTGCCCAGAGTGGCTGTGCCGGTGGCTGTCAGTGTGCCCGACGTTTGGATATTGCCACCGGTTATGTTACCTGTGGCAGATATCAGTCCTGACGCTAATACGCTGACTGTGCTGACGTTGCCAGAGGTATTAAGATTGCCCCCGGTGATGTTGCCAGCGATGTTAGCATAGCCTGTAGCATCAATGTTAGCCACAGAAAGATCAGTAATAGACACATTGCCAATTATGGCCGAGTTGGCCAGTATATAATCGCCCTGTACATTGCCCAATGTGCTGATATTGCCAGCATCAATATTGCCAATGACTACCAACGATTGCAGGTATCCATTGCCAGCCTGTAAAGTACCAAACTCAGTTATGGTGACTATTTCATTGGCTATGGTCACATTCGCAGCCAAAATCAGATTACCGGTGCTGTTATCCCAACCCAAGAAGGCAGTCTGTTGCTGTGACAGTGCTGTGTTGTAATAATCCATGGCCACGCCACGATCTTTTCCATCGTTAGCAACCAATGGTTGATCATTGGCACCTGTGCCTATGGTAATAATAGGATCTTCTACATCAAAAGTTTCCACGTTGATGTAAGAAACATTGCCTTGTACGAATAGATTCCCGCCGATCACAGCGTTGCCTGTTGTTTGAAGGGTACCGGCGATGACTTGTCCGGATATGTTGGCCGAGGCCGCTATCACATTGCCAGTGGCACTGATGTTATCGGTTTGGATAGAGCCGCCCGCTCCGTTGCCCACCTGGAGCACATTGGTTGCCTGATCAAAGGTGAGATTGGCGGATGCTCCAAAATCGTTGTTGGAATTGAACTGTATTTGGGTGTTGGCACCGGCCGGCTGTTGAAAATCCACCGGAGCACCGTTGGCATAATAGTAGTTGTCAGTGCGGATGCCACCAACATCGGCATTGCCAGCAGAAATAAGATTGCCACCCGTGATGTTGCCTGTGGCCGTGATCAGGCCTGCAGTGGCAATGTTACCCCCTATGATATTGCCCGTGGCCGTGACTATACCAGCAGTGGTCAAATTACCACCGGTTACATTGCCTGTGACAGACAGGCTGGTGCCCGTGGCTACACCGATGTTGGGTGTGGTAAGATTTGCTCCGGCTTTGACGATGATGTTGCCACCTATGTCAAAGGACGTGGTGTTATTGTCGACCTTGGCTGAAAATACTGTGCCTATTAGACTGATACCTGCCGAGGTATTGGCTGAATAAACTTGACTGGCAGAAAACTGTGTAAATTCTATGTTGGCTTGACCAATGATAAATGGCCCAGCGGGGGCTGTTTTCACATAACTTTCACCAGCACCCGAAGCACCGGCCTGGACATAAAAGTATGATCCTTGGTCCAGTCCCGAAGATGTGTCCGGTTCGTAGGTGTCTGTGTCGCTGCTTCGTGTCAGGATCCAAGGAGATGTAACGTTGCCAGTATCAGTGACCACGTATACACCGTTTTGTACAGCGTTGGCTTGTTGATATACCAACACACGCTGTGTGGACGACACTGCCACGCTGTCAATAGTCAGTGCACCGTTGGCGGTAGCAGTGAGCGTGGCACCAATGCCTGAATTTACCCGTACGGATTCGGTGAGTCCTGTAGCGTTGGAGATATTAGATACTGGTACCCCGTTGTAAACTGTGGTCAGTACCGCAGCCGATGTGTTGGGAGTCGAAACTACAAAGTAGGCCAAGTTGGCCACTACGCCGTTGAACGAATTAGCAAACCACAGTTGATCATTGACTTGGAGATTGGCTGCGGTGCTAAACACAACCGTATTGCCAGCGATGGTGTCGGTCACAATGAAAGTATTACCACCCTGGGCATAGGTAGCACTGGGCAGTGGCACTGGTGTTTCTACATACACCGGAGTGTGGATGTGTATGCCCGACGACACAGCGTCATCTACATACTGTTTGGTTGCCGCGTCTGATGCCTGCAAAGGGTTGGCCAAATTCAAAACATAATTGTTGGTTACATCTATGTTGCCACCCACGGTTAGATTGTTAGTGACAGTGACATCGTTTGGCAATCCCACTGTCACTGTATCTGTAGCAGATACCACAACATCAATTTCGTTAGCGGTACCAGCAAAGGTCACAGTATCACCATTGGTCACAATTTGTGAATTGAGAGCACTGTCGGTGATAGTAAAACTTACATTGGCTACTTCGTTGTCTACATAATTTTTTGTAGCCGCATCTTGGGCCTGCACAGGATCAGCAAGATTATTGATCCAGGCATTGTTCATGTTGATATTGCCCGTGGCACCATCAAGCACGATGTTACCTACTATGATATTACCAGCATTGATGTTGCCTGTGATGTTAGCAAACGTACCAAAGATGCCAGCATTGGAAATTAGATTGCTGCCGGTCACGTTGCCATTGGCAGTGACAAATAGATTAGCACTAAGGCTTTCTACGGATATGTTGCCACTGACCGTGATGTTGCCAACATCTACGTTGCCAATCACGGCATTACTGGCTATGACGTTGCCAGCTGCAACATTGCCAATCACGCTGAGTACCGTGCCGTTCCATGTAAGATTGGCAGTGGTCAGGGCTAATTTGTTTGTATCAGCATAAAATATGCCGTTGGCCGTGGCAGATGTGATGCGCACATTGCTGGCATTGGCCACACCAATCACAGATAGGGTATCAGCGGGCGTGTTAGTTCCTACGCCCACACGGTTGTTTGTCACGTCAAAATAGACGAGATTGCTTTGTATAGCGAGATTGCTGCCGCGCACCAGGTTATCCGCAAGGATGTTGCCTGATATTTTGTTGATTGCCATCTGGTGTCCTTTACCAGATATTTACCGCTTAAACCGACGCCTGGATGACCGAGATGGGCTCGCCAGAAGGAGGTGCAGAAGTAAAGGTTATATCGTCCAGCAAGCCACCGGTGATGCTGTAAGCAGTGGTAGGAGTCTGATAGATAGAACCCACAAAAACCATGACTTGATCATCGCCGCCGGTGACAGCATTGGACAAAGGTCCAAACGTGGTGGTACTGCCATCACCCACGAACTGATCTACGGTGTAGTTGATAGCACCAGCCGGTGCCAAGGGTATAAATTGGGTGCCATTGAAAAACTCTACTGCGCCTATGTCTGTGTTGTATCGGATGAGCCCAAATCTTGGTGCATCTGGTCTTAGACCCGATCCGCCCGAAGGCAAGACCACGCCCGATGAACCTGATTGCAAGCGGCGATTTTTGACATAGTATCCCATTAGATCGTGGTGTAACTGCAGACAGTGGTTATGCTACTGGAACCATTGGAATTGGCTTGGATGGAATCGCCGTTGTTGAGCAGGAGTTTTTCTCCACCCTGGTACAGTTGATATGTGTCCAGTGTTGCTATTTCAATCTGTAAAAGAGTGACATTAGAATTGCCAGCGGCGTTGCCCGAGGGAACCACATACACGTTGGCTATGACGTTGCCTGCTGTGATATTGGTCAGTGTGAGATAGGTAACAGCAGTATTGCCCGTGCTGACATAAGCGTTGCTGACCGATGTTCCTATAGTTGCGGTTGTGATTGGCATGTGTGATCCTTAGAAAATTATAGCGAAGACGATGGCCGCGCTTTTGCTGACCAACTCATCATCCACGGTTGAACTCTTGACGTAGACTCCAGTACCGCCCGATCCTTCAATGTTGTTGTAGATCGCGGCAGCGTTGCTGGGCGACGACGGTGTGGTTCCAATGTTGCCCAAGACCATCTGTCCTTGCACGGTCAAACGGCTGGTAGCCTTGTCAAATGTCAAATTAGCGTTGGCGCCAAATGATCCACCATCATTGAATTGCACCTGTGTGTTGGCCCCAGCCACTGCGACATTGGCCACGTTGCCTGTGGCTATTGGTGTCCAAGTTCCAGTCAGCCCAGTGGAGTCTGTGCTACTGCTGATCTCCCATTGTCCGGCCGTGGCGTCGTAACGTATGCCCGCAAATGAGCTCACAGCAGTGTGCGTGAGCACGCCCGAATTTGATGGGTAACTGCCGGTATTGCTGGAGTTCAGGACGATAAACGGATCTTTGACATTGAGTTCAGTCACGTTGATATAGGTAAGATTGCCGCTGACTTCCAGGTTGCCCAGCACCTGCACGGTATGGGTATCAATCACTACGTTGTCAACAGCGTTGACTGAGACGATGTTGTAATCGCCGTCTATGCGCTTGTAAGTGGCCATTTATAGATCCTTTGGATTATTTATTCTGGCCATGAACTCAGAAATCTCCATTCGAGCAAGATTCTTGATGTTATCAAACTGCGGCACTATCGCGGTAGTTGACCCAAAAACCCGGATGAATTCCACCGAGGGGAAATCTGCACAGATTTTGCTGATTTGTTTCACCCAATTTCCAGTAAAAGTAGGTGTGCTATTGGATGTTTTATAGAATTCTGTGTCGGCAAAAAGATTGTTGAAACGCCCATCTGAGTTGGGTCCAAGATCAAAACCCAAGAGATATATGCGATGATGCTGATCCATGGCCGCCACGGCCGTGGCTATGGGACCGGAGCTGTAGCCAAAATATTCCTTGGGCACAGTTTGACCACCAAGACCCGGCATGGGTCTGCGGGTGTAGAATCTATTGTTGCGAGCATAACCCGAATTCTGTATTTCCGTGGCTATGGGACGATCCGTGGCGATCAACGCAGTCACAGCATGCGTGCGATACACTGCGTTGCAAGCATATACCGGACCCAGTGTCAGCAGATGGTCAATGTCAATATCTTGGCGGCTGTTGCCGTTGCCTAAAACAAATGCGGCCATAAAAAAATCCTCCCTGTATGTAGCAGGGAGGATTGGGGTTGCCAGCAATAGTTGCCTGTTAGGTATAGTTTTCCACGATGGCCAAATCCAGATTGGTACCAGGATAGGTAGTGTCGGAATTGGTGTTTGCAGAGCCAGATTTGACTTCGCTGCCTTCGTCGGTAAAGAAGTTTGGACCTTTGCGCTCGTCGTTGATAACTTGCGCATTGTCCCAAGCGTTGCCTGTGTCAGCATCGCCACCTGCATTGCCACCAGCAAAATTCAACAAGAACTTGTTGGTTAACTTGGAAATACGTGTAGCCGTAGAGTCATTGAGTGTGTAAGTGATGTTCATGTTGCCAGCAGTGATGGCAGTGTCGGCTTCATCGGCTAACACACAAACACCAACTTCATTGGCCGTGCCCGAAGTGCCAGCACCTGCGGCAGCAGTGGGTGTGAAGATCGTACCAACTGCGGCTGTGCCGTTGAGTCCCATGGCATTCCAGTCTGTGTCGCCTACCGTGACAATGCGTAAAGCCACACCAGCAACAGCGTTGGCCGGATCAATAGCTGTGACATGGGCCACGAGAAACTTGTGCGCACCTTTTTGGCGCAGGATCACTGAATCATCTTCACCAGTAAAACTGTTGGTGATATTGGCACGACACTTCACGATGGGATAAGTTGCTGATGTACCAGTGTTATCGGCACCACCAACTACGCCATAGTATTGATCAGTGTTGAACGTAGCAGGATACTGTGCGTTGGTCAAAGCTGCCCAGGGATTAAATGCCTGGTCTACACCAACGGCTGCACCGCTGTTGCCTGAACCTGTAGAATATTTTTGGATTTTGAGAGGACGTCCCATTTTGTTTTCTCCTATAAAGAAGTCCGATGTGGGTTTTAGCCACTACGCGGCGGGTAAGACCGCATAAGACACAGAGTGTGTCACAAGTATTTAGCAAATATTCCTGATATCCCTTGTGTGCTGTAAATATCGCCATGGATATCAACGACCTCATCGAGCAAGGCAATCAACACCGCGAACAACATCGTCCTTGGAAGGCCCTGCACTGTTACGGTCAGGCGCTACTGGCCGATCCTGACAGTTTTTCTGCCTGGAACAACTATGGCAACGTGTTGAGAGAATTAGGTCAGCCACGTAGATCCATCCCATTCATACAGCATGCCATGGCCATTGATCCCGCAAACACCGTGGCTCCATTTAATCTTGCAGTGGCGCATCTCCTGGCCGGTGATTATGCCCAAGGCTGGCCGGCCTATGAAAGCCGCTGGAACTTTGAACATCTGTCTGGATTATTGCCCAAATTTAAACAACCGCGATGGAACGGCGAGGACATCAAAGGCAAAACTATATTGCTGGTAGGAGAGCAAGGATTGGGCGATACCATACAGTTTGCCAGATATGCCTTGGCTATAAGCATGATGGGCACAGACGTTGCCTTGGTAGTCCCATCTGGGCTACAAAAACTACTGCGCAATCCTCAGGCCTTGAGATATACCTTGTCTCAGGACGAGGAATTTCCTAACTTTGATTACTGGGCTCCACTGATGAGCTTGCCTGGCATCTTCCGTCAAACCCTGGACAACTTCCAGGCACCGTTACAGTACATATCTGCACCACCAGAATCACGACAGATCTGGCGAGAAAGACTGGGAGACAAAACCCGTCTCCGCATTGGTATATCTTGGGCGGGTCGGAGAGATACCTGGATCAATCAACACAAGAGCGTGCCCGTGGACACGATAGCACAATTGATCTCTCGTTTTCCTCAGCATAGATGGATCAATCTACAGATTGACACCACCGATCAAGAACAATCTATCTTGGCCAAAACACATCTGGAATCTTACCCCGGAACCATTGCCGACATGTCTGATACCGCAGGCTTGATCGACAATGTTGATTTGGTCATCAGCGTAGACAGCGCCATCAGTCACCTTGCAGCGGCCATGGGCAAACCTACTTGGATCATGCTGAACAAATACGCCGTGGATTGGCGATGGTTATTAAATCGTGATGACAGTCCCTGGTATCCATCGGCGCGATTGTTCCGTCAGCCCGAAATTGATCAGTGGCAGCCTGTGATAGACAAGGTTGCACGTTTCGTAGATATCTACAAACTCTAAGTGGTCTGCCAGCTCTTGCTGTAGGCGTAGTACCAAACTGGGCGGGCAAAGGTATTGCTGGCAAAGGCCCGATTAGAATTGACCGACGATGCGGATTCAGTGATTTTAGCGAACCACACATGCGGACTAAAAGTATCTTGCGCACCACCATCGACTCCGCTGCCTTGGATCACATAAGTCACCGGTGAATTGATATAGGTTTGTAAGGCACCGGCTTCCATTTCTCGCTCGCCTTGATCAGTGTAGGTCCATCCTGCGTATCTTACCCCAAAACTGTTGTAACTGGCATTGATTTGCGCACGAACTATGCGCCAGTATCCGGTGACCAAGATGCGGCACTTGGTTGCTGGGTAAGTGATTGCAGTGCCAGGATCAGTGTAAGCAGTAAGACTGTTGCCGATGTCAGCTATGGTCCAGTTCTGTCCACGCACATGTAACTCCCCACTTTCCAACGGACCCGGAGGCGGTGGATTGGCATTGGCATCATAGTAAGGGCCGTTGAGATCCCTGTTAGGGAAAGCGATGGTCACACCAAAGGTAGCACCGTCCGCATAGGAAAATTTGTTGAACTGCCAGCGTGCCAGATGTATGATGTCAAGGCCGTTGCTTGCAGTGAGTTCTGCGTTGCCAGAATAGGGTGTGATAAACGTGGGCATCACATATTTAAGCCAAACAAAAACCCGCCGAAGCGGGTTTTTGAACTTCCCATCCCTGGGTTGTTGATTAGGAGAACGACAAGTTCTGAACAGCGATCTCACCAACATAGTCACCGGCGTTGCCGAATGAAGATGCTGTGTTCGTGAGTTCGATGTAGCCATAACGTGTCATGAAGGACACGACTGGCTCGAACGATGTCGGATCCAGTACAACACCAGAAGACATCAAAGGAATATATGGGCAGTAGAACGCGGCTGCGTCTGCCTCAGATGATCCTTTGTAGCCAACCAGAACAGCAGTGCTGTCTGAAGCATATGAGTCAACGAACACACGCATAGCGCCGTTCAATGTGCCCACAAACTTGGTGTTGGTAGGTGCTTCGAATGTACCTTCTGTGGTACGTGCGAAAGCAGATGTTGTTGCAGACTGGAGCACAGTCAACGAAGCAGGCGAAACAACTGCCCAGTTACCAGCACCGCGACGTGTGCGCTGTGCGATCAAGTTAGCAACACGGTTGATCAGAACTGCCAATGCGGCATGCTCGTCACCAACGAATGTGGCTGTACCAGAAACGGTAGCTTGGTTGTATGTGAACTCTGTGCTTGCGAGTGAACGCAGGCTCAACAGGATCTCTTGGTCGATCTCAGCCGTGATCTCTTGTGCCAAGGCTGCCATGATTTCGGCTTCTACGTCGATACCATGCATAGCCTGTGCGTCTTGAGCGGCTTCAAACGTCCAGCGAGCCTGGAGTTTACGTGTTTTGGCTTCAACAGCCTGCTTCAGGATCTGCACGGAGATCTGACGACCGCCTGTACCTTCCATGACAGCTGTGTCAGCACCTGTGTAACGGGCTTGGTTTGCACCAACCGTACCAGCTGTGACTGACGATGCTGAAGAATATGCCTGAGCGATCTTGAAGGGCGACAAGGCTTCTTCACCAGCTGTGGTAGAAGTACCGGCAGCGGATTGATCATTCATTGTGTTGGCATAGCGAACACGTAGTGTGTGGATCTGACCAACAGGACCGGTCATGGGCTGTACACCAACGATTTCGTTAGCGATAACAGTGGGCATAACCCGTCGGATCACTGGAAGAATCACACGGTTCAATGTTGCGATGTTACCTGACATTGTAGAACCACCAGTTGCGTTCTCTTTCAGGTACTTACGGGTGTTCTCGAGGATCACACCCATTGTGTTGCGACGTGGACCTTTGAGTCCCTCCATGAGGGCTTCTTTCGTCTCGTCCCAACGGCCTTCTAATAGTTCTTGTGACATTACAGTCTCCTTTTTACTATTACAGTCCTGCCAGGCGTTTGATGTCGATCACGTTGGAACGAGGCTCGTCTTCAATCACCTTGACATTTTTATCACCAGTAACTGCAACATGGCTTTCAGAGATCACCGATTTAGCTTTCACTGACTTGCCTTCTGCGAGTACGGCTGGTAGATATTTCTCGAAAGCGGTTTTCAGACGTGTTGTCTGTACGCTTTCCAAGAGATTCTTCATGACTTCGCGCTTCTCTTCATTGAGAGGTGCGAGCAATTCTTCCATGGCGCTGTCACGCTCATTGGATTCCTTGATCATGCGGATCTCACGCTCTTTGGACTCGACGACGACTTTGGCGTCTTCGGCGGCCCGGGTGGCTTCCTCCAATTGCTGATTCTTGGCCTCAATCTCTTTGCGGAGATTGCGAACTTCGGCGTTCTCATTGAGATGAGTAGCACCAAATTCTGCGGCGTAAGCTTCAAATATACGACGACCAAAATTGTTCTCGCGAGCGATCTTGATGTCTTCTTGCAATTGGCTGAGTTCAGCCTTGAGATGCTTGGATACACTCTGGCTCATCTTGGCAGCACTTTCTTTTACGAAACGTGCTTTGAGGCCTTCAAGTTTTTCACGGGCTTCGCGCACCAAACGTACCTTGGTTTCCACCACGTCACGTTTGTCTTGTGCAAATTCCATGATTTCTCCGGCCAGTGCCTTGACAACGAATTTTTCCAATTTCTGGAATCCTTCGCTGTGAGCCCGACGGTCTTTGCGCAGTTCGCTAATTTCTTCAGCAAGCTTGGTCACCATGAAGTCGTTAAACTTCGTGGCTGACTCTTTCATCTTGCCTTGGAACTTGACGCGATCTTCGGCCAGGGCTTGCTTTTCAGCGGCCACGGCCTGGATCTCTGCTGTGAGACCTTCTGTTACCATGCGATCTAGGGCTTCCACCATCACTGTTTTGTCGTGCTCATAGCGTTGTGCAAACTCTTCCCTGAGTTCTGCACGTACCTGCTCTTTGGTCTCGTTGAGCTTGGCTTCCCAAGCCTCAGAGATCGCAGAACGAGTTTCCTCGTTGATCAGGTCGCTATCCAGTAGTGGTTTGATAGCATCTAACATGCGTTTCTCCTAGATTTTGAGATCTTTGATGAGCCTTAAAACTTCGCTCTTCAAGTATCTCTGTACTTTGTTGTCTCCCCCAGCTTCTTTGGCCATTTCCAAGACCTTGTGACCATATTTCATGTTCATAAGTCCTTCGTAGATGGCTTTGGGATATGCGTTTGGCGCACTGGGTTGGGCAACAACATCGACAGTGACGATTTCAAAGTCACTGACATGTCCATTAGCCTCGTTAACGTTTCCGCTACCGCGGCTTGAAACTCCTAATTTCACACCCGACTCCAACATGGTCTTGACCAGTTGTCCCATGGGTGTGGGCAGAATCTTTAGTTTACCGTAACCGTTGGGCCCGTCCATCCACATAGATTCAATCATGTGACTGACCCGATCAAGGTTTACTTTGAGATCATCAGGGTGATCTACTTCTCCAAGCACTGAGTATCCAGAGGTGATCTGTTCATTGAGTTGGCCAACGGCCTTTTCAATCTCGCTCACAGGATACACACGCTCATTGGCGTTTTTTACACCGCCTTGGATGCAGATGCCCTTCATGTAGAGGTTCTTACCTTCACCTGTGCCTTCAACAACAATGTTGGCCTGGGTGAAAGTAAGATTTTCTCTGAGGTAAAGAGCCATTTACCTGCGGTCCTTAGGCCTTAGGAAACGGTGTCTTGGTGTTGACGCCGGTTGCCTGTGCCAAATGTGGTTTGGTAGCGGGTTCTAATTTTACAGAACCTTGTGCTGGTGTGTTTTGTACTTTACCAATCAAATCCTTGGTGCCCGGAGCAGGACGACCTTGTGCAATATCACCAGTCATTTTTACCGGCTGGGCTGCTGCACCTTTGGCGCCGCTGTTGGCTGCCACTGTGGATTTTTTGTTGATACCAGCTTCTTCGCTTTTTACTGGAGCAGGAGCGGCTTTGAGATTAATGGCTTCTTCCATGGGCATTTTCATGCCTTCGGTTTCCATTTCATCGTCAACTACTTCTTCTGCGTCCATGTCAGGTGTGTCCATGTCCATCTCAACATCTGTTTCAATTTCTTCTTCGCCCTGACCCTCGTCGCCCATGAGTGCTTCAAATTCAGCCATGAGTTCATCGAGTTTGTCTTCGAGATCTACCACGCGATCTTCCAGATCGGCTTCGGCCATGTCATCGCCTTCACCTTCCATGGAAAGACCTTGTTCTTCGACTTCGATGTCGTCAATTAGATCATCGGATTGATCACCACCCATGGCTGTTTCTTCCATGGATTCTTCAATTTCTTCTTCTTTAGCTTCGTCGAGTTCTTCCTCTTCGCCGTCATCTTTCTTGGCTTCGTCAAGTTCTTCCTCGGCTTCGTCTACGACTTCTTCTTCCATCATTTCTTCGTAGATTTGTCGGCTTTTTTCCACGACGATGTCATGGAATAGTTCGCGGGCTTTCGCCTCGTCGTCATTGATCACATATTCGATCAGTTGTTCAAATTTATTCATGAGACCCTCCAAAGTAATGGCTCTGTAGAATATTTACAGTTAATGGATAAAACTGGGTGTTTTACAGGGTCAAAATATAGAAAAAGACAGAGATTTCTGTCTTTTATCGGTCATATACTACACCATGGGCTGGGCCGGTGGTGCATATTGTTGCTTGACACGTTTGAGTTTTTGCTCGAATTCGTAGGATCTGACGTCGTTCATTCGGCGCAGTTTGTTGATCTGCCTTAGAGTGAGTTTGGTCTTGCGCAGATCTCCAATCTTGGGCCTGGTGTTGTCCTGACCAGGATCTTGATAGGCAGCGGGCGGTCTCTGATAGAGTTCATTGAGGATCATGGCAATATTTATACTGCGGGTGTTATCGCGGGTGTGGCGCCCGGTCCAGGCACGCCCGGAGCGGCAGAACCAGCGGCTGCCTGTTGTCCCGGAGCCACGCCCGGAGCCAAGGCTTCGGCACCGCCAATACCTTGTAAATCTTGCCCTGCAGTGATGTCGGCTTCAAGATCTGCCGGTGTCACACCCACAGCACGGAGATCTTGTCCTGTTGTGGCTGGAGCATCCAAGGTAGCACGTTCTTCGTGCCAGAGTTCTTCGTTTTCAGTGATCTCTTGCTCGCTCAGTCCAAGGTATCGTTTGAGAAGGAATCGCTTGCTGAGATAAGGTATTTGTTCCAACTGTGCAAAGGTGCTGACACGGCTGGTATCTAACTCGGCTTCGCGATAACTTGCAAAATTCTGCGGGGGCAGGAAAGAAATCTGGAACAAGCCAGAATCGATGTTGAATCCGCGCCAGCGCATGAACATCTTGAACTCATCATCCAGTTTCTGCACGATTAGGCGTTGCAGACGCTCGCAGTACTGATTGAATCGATATTCTTGTATCAGGGCAGTGCCAACTTTGCCGTCATTGAGAGCACGATCACTGTCGTCGGGACCGGTGGGCAGGTAAGAACTGGGCACACGCAGACCACGGCACATCTTGTTGTTGAAGTATTTTAAATCGTCGATCTCGCCCAGATTGGATCCGCCGGGCAGGACTTCCACTGACGAACCACGGCCGTCTGCTGTCTGAGGAAAGAAGTAATCTTCGTTGATCGACAATGGGTTGTAGGAACTATCCATGACATGACGACCCGTGCCATCTGGTGAACCGCCACCGGTATAGCTGGGGATACGTCTCTGATGTATCTCATTCTTCACCCGTTCTACAAACTGCATGGCCAAGTGTGAAGGCATGTTTCCTACGTCAATCTTGAACATCCTGCGCTCAGGAGCACGTGCCACGCGATATATCAACACAGCATCTTCTAAAAGTTCTTTTTGTTTGAACACACGGAAGATCACTTCCAAGATGCTCTGACCAAACGGCCAGTAAAAATCCAAACCTTCTGACAGTCCAATATGCACCACGTGCTTGGCGTCAATCACGGTTTCGTTCATGGCTGCCGAGAATCTTGACACACCAGCACCACTGGTGGCATTGGGTATGGTATAGTTGTAGGGAGCCACGTAGCCCGACGACGGCGGGTTTGATTGATAGTCTGTGGTGGTCTTGGCAGCCACGGTTAGATTCTGGAAGTTTGGATTGATGTCGCGGATCACGTACTGTTCCGGACGCTTGCCTTCGCTTTCATTGACTATGACACGGGCCACCTTGGTCATGTCTACCCAATACATCTCAAAGGTTTCAGGATCGCGCACAAAAACTTGATCTCCGTATTTCAATGAGTTGCGGAATATTCGGAATATGCGCTGATCTAACTTGTTGAGTTTGATCCACTGCTGTAACTGTTTTTTGATAATGTCTACTTCGTGGTCCGTGGGCTTGTCATTGTATTTGACTTCAAATGGCAGATTGGTCTGATTGTCGGACTGTGTAGAAAACTCGGCCAAGATGTCCAGGCAGGCATTGATTTCTGAATCCTGATCCATGGCTTCATACTGATTGTAGCGCTCGATACGGTTGGGATGCCCGGTATAAACTTCGGGCAGTCGGCTGGCATAGTTGCGATAGACCACGTCGGCATGGCCGCGCAAGGGGTCTCTACCGTCATTGCGGCCAAATCCGGGCAGACCTTCTGCGCCAGAACCCGATATCGGACTCATCTGTCCGCCTGTGTTTGCTACTTTGAAATATTTTTTCCAACCAGCCATAATCGCACCTTTGTAGGTAGATATTTACCGCTAATTGTTGGCCGCCTGGAGTAACTTGGTGCTGATTGCGTTGCTATCGCGCATGTATCGCACCATTTCCTGCATGGTAGCTAATTGTGCGCCCAACATGCTGACCTGTTGCTCGATGTTGTTGCTGAGGCTGGGCATTTCCACTGGAATGGTGCGTCCGTCGGGCAATGGAACCACGGCTTCGTTGCCATGCAAGGTGGCAGCATAACCAGATTTGGGACCTGTGGCTACACCGCCCATGGCCAGGCTTTGTATGTGTGGTGGATCGTTGGGCAGACCGGACATGTTGTACTTGCCCAAGAGACCCATGCTTTGTAACGTGCGGCGCTGTTCGGAATTCACATCCACGGCTATGCCGCGTTGATGCAGGCTCATGCCTGGTTGTGCTATGGGATTGGCTCCATTGCCACCGCGTGCCATCAAAGCCGCTTGATCTTCGGCACTGCGATAGGCCGAATTGATGCGCAGTTTGTCCCCGGTGATTTGATTGTACTCCTGGGCCATGGCAATAAATCGATTCTTGAAATCTGTGTCCAGGGCATCAAAGTTGGCTTGGCTGCCGGTGTTGCCACCAAACACCAGATAATCAGACAGTGCTCCGGTGCCACCAGCTGCTCCACCGCCTGCACCTCCGCCTCCTGCGCCACGTCCACCACGTCCACCACGGCCGCCTGGAGCTGCACCAGCTCCTCCGCCACCGGCGCTGCCTGCACCTCCGCCACCTACAGGGCTTGGAACACCTAATGCTCCGCTAAGTTTGCGTATGCCTTGGTACATCACGTCTGTGGTACTTTTCAGCACTGACGCATAGTTTGGTAAGATCTGGAAGGCGAGATTGTTGACCTCACGGCTCATTTTCTCCAGACCTTGCTGGGCACCAGTTGCGGCATCAGTCAAGGGATCCTGGCCCTTGGTCATCTGCTTAACAGCGTCAGCCTGTACTTTGGCAAGATCTTTCTGTTCAGCGTTGACCAATTTGCTGGTCTGTGCATAGTCAATGAAAACATCATTGCCGTCGCCCATGGCCTTGGCAAAGGTCCTGGTAGTGCCCATCTGTTGTTTGGTTGCTGCCTGCAATTCTCTCATGGCCTGGCTCTGGTCGATCTCGCCACGCTTGAGCCTTTCCACGATCCCTTGTACCGCTCCGCCTGTGGTATTGAATGCTTTGATTGCGGCCTGGCTGTTGGTAAGGCCAGTGGACATGTCTCGGATGCCGGCAGCAAACTGCGGGCTCAGTGCATTGACCTGTGTTTGGAAATCCAATAATGCTTTGGCCTGTTTCTCTTGATTGTTTGCCACCATTTCGTCATATTGGGCGCGGAATCTTCCTTCGCTCAGCGCAGCGTCCTGCTGTTCTTCGATCTGTTTGCGTTGCTGACCAGTGAGTTTGGCCAGTGTATCTAATTCCTTGGCGTATTCAGCCGCGCCTCGGGCCAGTTGACTATTGGTTTTTTGTTGTGCCAGGCCCAGCGTGCTCTGCATTTTGACAAAGCCAGCTGTGGCTTCGCCCATGGCATCGGCCGAGAAACCCAGACGCCGTAGTTCTTCTCCAGCTCCGTCAACCACGGCGCCCACGATCTTGCTAAAGTCCTCAGCACCGGATCCCACTGATCCACGGAACGTGGCCAAGGCATTAGAATTGGCTACTACCTGGCGACGGAAACTTTCCAAAGGCAGACCGGATCTTAAAAATTGTTCCTGGACGCCACTCATGCCCTTGGTAGTCAGCGCACCCACGGCACTGAGTTCCTGGAATGTGTCGGTGGCCACTTGCAACTGCTGATTCATGAATTTGGCGCCTTCGGCGGCCAGTTTCATTGCGCCCGACAGTGCACCGCCAACAAAAGGAATGGCTTCGGCCAGTTTGGCCATGGCACCAACCACGCCATCGATCAGAGGATTCAACGAAGTAAACTTGGTATCACCTTCGGCCAGCCCCTTGGCAAATGAACCCATGCTGCCGCCAATGGCCGACAGTGTCTGCCCCGTGGCCTTGAGACGGCCGCCCCAGACCAGCAGGGCTTTTTGATTTTCTATGGATGCACCAGCGGCCTTCATGAACTGGAAGGCCAAGGTCTTGGTTTCTTTTTCTGCGGCCAACTGTTCTTGTGCCAAGGATCGGGCACGCTTGGCCGCATCTATTTCATAGGCAGCCTTTTTCTCTTCGTATTCTTTTACTGTTTTGGTTCCAGATCGTACTTGTTGCGCAAATTTTTCCAAAGCCAAGGCATTGTTTTGCAAGCGATCATAGAATTTTTTCTGGCGCTCAGCAGAAGTCTCAACAGTGTTGTTGAGGGTTTTGAGCATTTCATTGAGATCTCGCAAGCTCTCTGGTAGTTCGTCTTCTGCGGCCATGGTTTTATAGGTCTATAAATATCCGTATCTATTATTTACCGCGAGGAAAAACCCAATGGAAGTCAACCCACTGAAACAGTATTTCAGGCAACCCAGCGTCTATGTGCGCCTGCCCAGCCAAGGAAAGTTCTGGCCCAAAGATTCTTTGAACATGCCGGCCAATGGTGAGTTACCAGTGTTGCCTATGACCACCATGGATGAGATCACCTATCGCACACCAGATGCCCTATTCAATGGGTCAGCGGTGGTATCTGTGATCCAGAGTTGCATGCCCAACATCGCTGACGCCTGGCACACGCCCAGCACTGACATCGATACCTTGCTGATTTCAGTGCGCATCGCTACCTACGGGCACACCTTGGACATCAGCAGTCGATGCCCGGCCTGTCAAACCGAACACGATTTTGGTCTCGATCTGCGTGGAGTCATGGACCAGATACAGTGTCCAGATTACACAAAACCGCTGATCATGGGAGATCTTGAAATATGGTTCAAGCCCATGACCTATCATGACATCAACACCAACAATCTTGCTCAGTTTGAAGATCAGAAAACCATGCAGGCCTTGGAATCTCCCGATGTTGACGAGGAAACAAGGCTCAAAACCATGGGCAACATGTTGAAAAAACTCACGGCCATCACCACCCAGGCCCTGGGTCAAAACATAGCCATGGTCAAGACACCGGCAGCCCAAGTCATTGATCCCGAACACATACGCGATTGGTTGATGAACTGTGATAAAAACATGTTCAATCGCGTGAGAGATCATGTGTTGGATCTGCGCCGATCTACTGAAGTAAAACCCGTGAGCATCACCTGCCCCAACTGTGCCAACAAATACGAGCAGGCTTGGACCTTGGACATGACCACTTTTTTCGAGGACGCCTCCTGATCCTGGACAGTGAACAGATCGCGGCCGAGGTTGACCGCATGGAAAAGGAGGCGGAGACCATCAGAGCCGACAGTCTCAAGATAGCATGGTACATGCGCGGTGGCATGACTTATACCGAAGCACAGATGCTGAGCCCCAAAGAGCGAGAGTTGATTGGCACCTTGGTCAAAGACAATCTTGAAACAACCAAAAAATCCGGACTACCGTTTTTCTAATGAACTTTGAACAGGCACAGATCGACATACTGCTATGGGTCACTGGATTCGTGGAGCAACCCAACGCCCAACTACAGGGTTGGGCTCCCTGCCCGTATGCTCGCAAGGCCCGCTTGGACAAGCAGTTTGAGATACGCCCTGGTCGCATAGATCCCTACACGGATCTCATGACAGTGGAAATGAAGGATCTCATGGTCATAGCCTATGTGTATGATCCCGCTGACATAGATGCCCGTGAATTTAACCAGCAGATTGACGCTGTGAACCAGGCATTTCTGTTACCACGCAACATGATAGCATTGTCCGACCATCCTGGATCACCTGAACAGGCCAATGGTGTACTGATGAACCAAGGGACCTGGGCCATAGCCTTTGTACAACATTTAGACAAACTCAATCAGTTTGCGCGGCTGCTGGCCCGGCAGGGTTACTACGAAGGTTGGTCAGAAGATTATCTTGGAGAGTTGTTCCAAGGGCGAGAGGATCCGCGACAGTGACCTATCACTTTGCCAGAGTGGCATTGGCCCGGACCAACTACACCGAATCTGTGCAATGGCAGTATCTGGACAAATCAGATCAATGCATTGCCCAGTGCTTGGATATCTACAGGACCTACTGTATCTACAAGCATTTCGCTTCGGTCATGCCTTTGTTTTCCAGCAGGCTCTTGGATCCCATGGCCGATGTCATTGGTTATATTGACGGTGGCAGCATGGTAGCATTCAGCCTGATACGCAGATACGATGACGAAAATGCCATATGCGATCAGTTTGCCTGGACTTATCATCGTCCACGACTGCGACTTGGCATAGAAACCATGAAAACAGAGTGCGCCATATACAAGGCCCGAGGGTTCCGTTATCTCTATCTCGAGCAAGCGCATCTGTACAAAGAAGAGATAGCAGGATTTGAACTTTTAGGACCAATGACATGAGCGATTTATACACCATATGGGCAGACAAAGAAGGCGACATCACAGACCTGGATTGGGTCAACGGAATGAAAAGTTTCTTTGATCATCTCATCGCCGAAGGCAAGATGGAAACATACAGGATCACCCGGTGCAAGATGGGGTTCCGTAGCATAGCAGACATGCCCGAATGGATGATCATCATGGAATTTAAAAACATGGGACAGATGGATGATGCATTCCGTCGTGTTGCTCCTTTGCAAGGCGAACTGGAAAGCAAACATCGCAGTTTCAATCAATTTGTCGCGGGCAACATACAACACGCCTTGTTCCGAGACTGGCCTGATCAGTTCTAAGATCTCTGCGAGATCTATTCATTTCGCTTGCGCTCATGAATGCTATGGAATCGAGCGAAGCGAGATAATCCGTATCATCCAGATTTTGTGGTCATACTTGCCCGTTGTACGGGCAAGTGATGTGCATCATCCGAGTTCGACGCAGCCATCTTGTATCAGGAGATTGGTTTCCCACGGAGGCGGTCGTGCGCTACCCCCTACTCCAGCCTTGACTCACAACGGAACGTTCCTTGACCCCTACAAGCGAAGTCTTGAACGCTGGGTTTGTATCTTCTTCACAGTGACCCAATCATTTTAGCCTAAGTTAGCTATTTCCTTTGACACCCAAGAACATCCGGCGGCGCGAAGCGCAACCTCAATGGGGACCAGTCATGTCACTGGTCACAGAGTCTGATCAGCCTTGTAATTTGCCTTTGATGTGACTACCGTGTACACGCACTTGGATGTGCCCGTTGTAGTAGTCGTCTGATTCTAAAACACGCCTGGAGAATTGTTCGCGAGCCTCGATATAACTGCATTCTGCTTTGGAACGACAGTAATACAAGATCTCTCTGGTGAAATTTTCTGTGCCTAACAGTTCAACATCTCGAGATAACTCCGGAGAACTGCCGTAATATGTTTGCCAATCCGAATCTATAGTACCACGTATTTTTTTGCGTTTTTTCTTGCCGTTTTTTAGTTTGACTATCTTGTATGTCGTCTTCTTGAATTTTGCCAGTTTTTTGCCAATATACATGCGTCCGGTCTGTTTGTTAGTGATCAAATAGACAAAACCGGCACAATCTTCAGGTAGTTCTATGATTTCTTGAGATTCGAAAAGCCATGTCACTGCATAGTTATGCCACGTCAATGTCTGTGTTGTAAGAAGTAAATCCGTTCTCTTTGACCACACGCAGGATGTTTTCCACACGGCCAGCCAGTTCATCTCTGTGGCTTACGAGCCAGATAGATTTGTGACGTTCTCGGCTCATTTTCTTCAGCAGGGCCAGGCTGTTTTCCACGCCCTGGGTGTCCATGCCCGAATCCACCAGTTCATCAATAAACAACACATTGATGGGATGATAAAGGCTTTCCCACACGTCACGGAATGCCCACGACATGCTCAGAATCAAACGATTGCGCTCACCACGTGAAAGATTATCAAAATCAAGATCACGACCCAGTTCCTGGATCTCTACAGTGAGATCGTTTTGGAAGATCACTGAGTGTGGCAGCCCGATCCTGTCCAAGTACCAGGTCAGCCGCTGATTCAAATAGGAAAGATTCTGTTCAATGATCTTCTTGCGTATGAATGAGTCCTTGTTGGTCAGTAGTTTGAGCAAAAAGTCTTGATGCTCTTGCAATCTCGAGAGTTCGTTCAACGCATCATAGGTCACTACTTGCAAAGCCTGTCCTTGCATGTCTGAGATCTGTTCGCCATAGGGATCAATTTCGGTTTGCCGCACTGATAGATCCCGGCGCAGCCCCTCCAGGCTATTTTTGTGATTCAATGCCTGTTCAAGGTCATCGTAAAACACACGAGGTGCTGTGCCTGTATCACCGAGATCGTCTAATTCGTTGACGTGTTCGTGGCGTTGGGTATCGTTGGTTAATAATTGCAAGGCGTTTTCTTGCAGTGCAGTCTGTTTGGCTGTGCGGATTTCGTCTTGTTTGCTGTCGTGTATGTCCTGACCACAGGCATAACATTTGTGATCATCCAGATCCGCGATTTCTTTCTTGAGTCGATCTTGTTCGCGTTGTAATTTGATTTGCTCTTGATCGATCTGGCGGATGTAACGATTGTGCTCGTCTATGGCCTTGCGTCGGGCATGATAGGTTTCGAGATTCCTGTGCGCCTGTATCTCTGATTCGATGTCAATGTGTTCCAGGGCAGCCACGGCCTGTTGCAGACCTTGGCAGTCAGCGACTTGTTTGTCAAGCCACATCTTTTGTCGTTTTTTCAGGCTATCTATCTGTTCTTCAATGCGTTTGTTAGCTTCCTGCACGGCCCTGATCCGGAGTTCTTCGGCAGTGATGGCTTCTTTGGTCTGCCTATTGAGTTCTTTGATACGTTCGGCACGCTCACTCAAGAGAGTGATGCCTAGCAGTTGTTCGATTATGCCGCGCTGATCATTGGCTTTGAGACTGAGGAACGGCTCGGTGTAGGTGTTCAAGGCCAGCACATGTCGGAACATGTCGTGTGTCATGCCCAGCGCAGTTTCTATGGCATCTTGTGTTTCTCTACTATCTCCTTGGCTATCATCCTCAGATGCCTGCTCTTCGTTGTTGACATAAAATTTAAGCACATTGGGTTTACGACCGCGCTCGATGCGATAGTCTCGGCCATTGATAGCAAAGTCCAGACTAACCATCATGTTCTTGCCGTTGGTCTTGTTGATGAGATTGTCCTTGCGGATGTTGGTCAAGGCCTGGCCATACAGGGCATAACTCAGTGCATTGATAATGGTGGTTTTGCCGGTGCCGTTCCTGCTTCCGTCGCCACCGAGATCGAGATTCTCCCCCAGCACAAGAGTCAGGTCTCTTCGATCAAAGTTGATGGCCTGTGTGGCATTGCCCACCGACATAAAGTTTTTAACAGTTAAGTCCTTGATCTGTATCATGTAGTCTGGTTGATTAAATCCAAATAGGTATCAGAGAATGTCTTTGAAAAATCAAGATTACGTCTCATGTCCAACCCGGAAAAAAACAGCAATGACCGGGCAGGATCTTTTTTAGAAAATGATTGCTTGCTGAAATTATACATGGCGCCCAGCGATTTATGCAACCAATATGAAGGATTGGTGCTCGACATCAACTGTTGTATCCTGTTTCGCATGCCATCTAAAAACTCATTGGATAGGTTTCTAACATCCAAATAAAATGGATCATCCAAGACATTGACCACAAACATGTTTTCATGGAATCCACGATCGAGGAAGTATTGTATGCAGTCGAGGATGTCGGGAGCCCCTAACAGGCTCCAGGTCATGTTGAAATTCACATCAGCGCCGGTGGATATCAACTGATCGAGATTGGATTCAAATTTCGCCCAATCCCCTGGATATCGTGTGTAGTAAAACTTGTCTTTGATGTTTTCCACGCTGACAGTCCATTTGACTTTGGGAAATTCTAAAATTTTTCTATATACCGGGGTATCAATGTTGATTAGATTGGTGTTTACACGCAGATCTATACCAGGGTTGACCTGTTGCACACGTTCAAGCAGGTCGAGATTGTCCTTGATCAAAAGGGGCTCGCCGCCGGCCAAGTATACATGCTTGATATTGGACAACTGATCATAGATCCAGGCCTTGGTCTGTTCTATTTGGTCATCGGCCGGCATCAGTGGGTAGGACTGCATTTCTTGTGCCCAACGACTGCTGAGATTTGGCGAACAGTAACTACAGGCCAGGTTGCAGGTGTTGCGCCATCTGAGATCCAGGATTTCCAGTTTGAAATTATCAACGCTGTCAAAAAGACCTGTATGGACAGATTCTGCACACATTTTTTTATACCAACTTCTGTTGCTTTGGCTGGTGCTAACATCCTGGCTCAGGTCATCCACGCGATAACAATAGTGACAATTTTTGGGTTTTTGTTTGTTGATCTGATGCAGTTTGATGCTACGATTGACCTTGCCAGTCAAGATGTCTTGTATGGGTGTGTCTTTGATATTGCCCAAAGATTCCTGCGCCACTGCGCAGGTATTGACACGACCGTCGGGCTCGATATACACGCCATTCCATGGAATAGGGCACAGAGTAGGATGATAAAAGAAATCTTTTGGGGTCATAGGTTGAAACTATCTAAAACTTCTCGCACATATGGCAAACAATCATCGTCCAGGTGCCGGGGATGGACCAAAATTAGTCTTGTGCGATCTGTACAAGATAACACTCTGTGGGCATGATCCAGCGCAATTTTTTGTGTCAAATATTCCAGTAGATGGGTGTCAGTCCATGGCGGTGGATTGATCACGGCCGCGCTGCCTATAGACAACACCGTCCTGATTGATTGTGATCGGGCCAATCTATACAGTATCTGCGTCTGTGCGAAATCGGGTTTAGCACTATTTACGAAAAGGTCAAATCCTTGTGTGAGTTCAATGATCTTGGATACCACGGAAAAATCGCGTATGTCATGCCCTGTGCTTTGGCTGAATCCAATGACTTGGTATCCTCTTTGCTCGAGTGCTTGATAAAATGCCTTGCCTAATCTTTGTGTGTGGCCAGTGACCGCGGCTCTTTTCATCAAATCTCCTGGTAAATTTTCAACAGTAAGATCCTTGATATGTATCATTCGTTGTGTATTTTAAAGCAGTTGCCGGGCTCTGTCAAGCTCGGGAAGATAATCTGCAAGACATACACCACGGCTTTGATCCAACTTGTCATTCATGGAAAAAAACTGCTTTAATTTTTGTTTATCAACTGGAGGATTCTGGTTATAAAATACTGCCAAGTTATCAATCACAGTGCGCATAGACTCGAGATTTTGATAGGTGTATGTATTTTTAACTCGATCAAGATCTTTGAGCACGATGTCCGCATAAGGAAAAAGATAAGGAGACATATGGAAAGGAGTGGAAACCAAACTTGGGTGTACCAAAATTCCTGGAAACGCTTCATCCAGGAATTCAAATAACAAACTAAGACATGAAATATTGTAAATGCTGATGGTGGTATTCAAAGTCACTGCATGCTCTTGTTGGCGCAGATAATGTAAGTTGTTTACCACTGTGTGCCAATCTGAAGGCCATCTGATGTAGGTGTTCAGCGGCCCGTAGGCATCTATGCTAAAAATAAAATTGAATTGCTTAAAATGTGGCAGTAGTTTTTTTAACTTGGCTGTGATGTTGGTACCATTGGTATTGAATTCGATGGTAAAGTTTGTATGTCCTGTATGCACGCATAGATCTAACCATTGCAATACCTCGGCAACCACAGTTGGTTCACCACCGGCTACGTATACCTGATGTAGATTATCATATCGAATCATATCGAATCTTGGATGATGCATCCGCAGATTCTCTTCCTGTACCAATAACCCCAATTGTCTGTATTCTTTTTCAATTAGATGGCTGTCGGAAGGCCGACACATGCGACAGGTTAGATTACATTTGTTACTGGGCCTGATATCATAAAAGGCCGGTTGCGAGATGCTCTGTAAATCATCCACAGTTTTCAACTCCAAACGATTGACCCATTCAATGGTATCCTGAATACGATCGCTGACAATGTTGTTTTTTTCTAAACTGTAACAATGTTCGCAGTTGGATATCTTTTGACCGTGTAAGATTTTTTCTCGTAGAGATCGATAATTGGCATCTGTTGCAAAATTATTAAAAGTCTTGAGATCAGCCACTGGCTGGCCACTGCGGCAACAGACTACGGTATGGTCGTATCTGGTATGCAATTGGATAAAAGGGTGTATGCAGAAAGCCTGATTGCGATCTAACAAATCCAGCCAATACTCTACATCCTGTATAGATTTAGCATTGGCAAATTCGCCTATGGTACCTAATTTTTTGATCAACCTAATGGTGTTCAGCCAAGCATTGGGGTGGCTCCAGAGTGGTTTGGGTTGGTCCAGCATGATTACGTGATCAAACTGCTGAGCTAACTCTAAAAGTCGAGCCCAAGACAAATCATACACACTGCTGTGGTAAAATCCAGCATGTGCGAAGTGGTCAGCCAGCACGGGCCTCTCCAAATCACTTAGAAGACCATGGCAAAACTGACCTCTATCTCTGGCCAAGTCTCGTGTCAACTGATCAGTGTGTTCGGTGTTGTTCCCTAAACAAAGGGTGCGTGTCATAGCGCCTGATATATCTGCAACAGCAGTTTAGGATCGTAGAATTCACTTTCGATCTTGGTGATCTGATCTGTGACGATCTGGTCTACACTTTCAAATTTCACATCGCC
>Ga0315909_10001077_pt1 | contig 36873 bp, 29 predicted proteins | sample LakEriMetagenome_11_FD_203527 | JGI IMG/M metagenome (GOLD analysis project Ga0315909, IMG submission 203527) | Freshwater fungal communities from buoy surface, Lake Erie, Ohio, United States - Buoy 2 MA125 | ecosystem: Environmental > Aquatic > Freshwater > Lake | place: USA: Lake Erie, Ohio... | reverse complement strand
AAAACTATTAGTAGGAAAGCAACAATCGGAGTGAGGTACTTTTTCATAATACAATGATTTAAAAGCCTAAATCAAATATCATGAATGTCATTGCAAAATTTGCGTGATTCTTGCAAAATTGAATTTATAATGTGTAAAATGGATTTTTCAACGATAAAAAAATCGGTTTAGTTCAATTAATCCATATACATTGTATATAATTAAGGACTATCAATTTTAAAGCTAGTCCTTAATTAAATATTTTATTTTACAAAAGCTTTGATTGTCAATACTGTTAATCTAGGTTCAGTGTTTGCTGTAACAGTTACTTTTTTATCAATTTCTCCAACTTGTCCTGGTTTAGGGTGAAAAGATACTTTCATTCTATCGGATTTCCCTGGTAGAATTGGTTTTTCAGGTTTCTCAGGTGTCGTACAGCCACAACTAGCTTCAACATTTTCAATGATTAAAGGTTTTTTACCCGTATTTGTAATTGTAAAATACGTAGCATTATCTGAATCTGGCTTCACGTTTCCGTAATCATGTACCATTTTATCAAAAGAGATAGAAGTTCTACTTTCAGCTTCTTCCTTTAATCTTTTGGCTTCTTCCTTTTCAAATTCTTTCATGCTAGCTTTCAATTCAGCTTCGCTTTGATCATCAGCCGCAACAGCAGATACAACTTCTGAATTGTTTGAAGCTTCTGAAGTACAAGAGCTTAAAAATAAAATACTTGAAACGATAAAAACTGTTTTTTTCATTTGATTTTTATTTAACAAATAATTGAAATTAATAATTTGGAACGATTAATTTTTTCCGTTATCTAAATTCATTTTTTCATATTCTTTCTTTTGAAGTACATCTATTGCCTTCATTAAGATTTCATTAGAATCATTGTAAATTTCATAAAACTCATTGTAACCCCAAAGATCTTGAGCTAAATAAGCTTTCAGTCTTAATTTAATTAATTTCTCGCTGGTCTTATATTCTGATTCGTTAAATTCTAGTTTAGAATCTTCTTTTTTAACGTAATCGAAAAAGGCTTTCATGAATTTTTCATCATTGTTAAACTTAGATTTAAATTCTTGAAAAGTAGGGTAGGACTTCAAAATTTCATCTCTGTTATCGTTTACATAAGTTAATGAAAAAGAATTGATATGACCACCTTGAACAATATCTCTGAAATAATCAGTAATTTCAGTTGTATCTAGAGGTACAAAAATGTCAGGCATAACTCCACCTCCGTTATAAACTGTCCTTTTCGTTAACAATGTAAAATGTTTTAATGAATCTGGTAAATGAATAGAATCGGCATGTTGAAATTCTCCATTTTTATATCTTTTAGATAAATCATCTTTGTAACCTTCCAAATCAGTATAAGGTTTTTGAATGAATCTTCCAGCAGGTGTATAATATCTTGCTATTGTTAAACGAATTTGAGAACCATCTGTTAAATCAATTGGGCGTTGAACTAGACCTTTACCAAATGTTCTTCTACCGACAATTAACCCTCTATCCCAGTCTTGTATAGCACCTGAAACAATCTCACTAGCAGAAGCAGAATATTCATCTGTTAAAATGATTAAATTCCCGTTTTCCCAATTTCCTTTTTCACCAGCTCTCAAATCACTTCTTGGTTGTGCTTTACCTTCAGAGTAAACAATCAATTTGTCTTTTGATAAGAATTCATCAGCAACTTTTTGTGCAGCATATAATAAACCTCCGCCATTCCCTTGTAAATCAAAGATTAAGTTTTTCATTCCTTTATCTTTTAATTCTTTCACACTCTTGTGAATCTCTTCAACTGTAGAACGAGAAAAGCTATTTAATTTGATGTAGCCAATTTCCGGCGTAACCATATAATAACAATCAACAGAATTTACAGGAATTTTATCACGTGTTATAACATAATTCAAAGGTTTCTTTGAGTTTTTACGTAAAATTTCAACACGTACTTTAGAACCTAGTTCACCCAATAAATTTTCTCTAACTTGTGCATTTTTCAGACCAATTCCAGCAATATTTTTGTCTTCAACTCGAATAATTTTATCTCCTGCTAAAATCCCTAATTTTTCAGATGGTCCTCCTGGAATAGTAGCTACAACCATCAATGTGTCTTTTAATATTTGAAAACGAATTCCAATTCCAACAAAACTACCTTCAATTTTCACATTCGCATCGTCAACTTCTTCTTTAGAAATATAAGTACTATGTGGATCTAATTTTTCTAACATAGCTACAATAGCAGCATCTGTTAATGCTTTATCATCAACAGTATCAACATATAATTTATTGACATACATCAATACTTCATCAAATTTTTGATTTGTAGAAACTTTGTTCGGTTGAACCTGAGCGTATGAAAATGTAATTGATAAAAGTGATAAAAAGGAAATTAATTTATAAGTCATATTCTTGTATATCTGAAGTGAAAATCAAAACATAAATATAAGTAAATACTTCTAAAAATTCTTTTTATTGTGTAGTTGAACATTAAAAAATGTTAATTATTGAATAAACATTTGAATGTTGAATGAATTAAAGATGATCCTTTAAAATGTTGAGCTATTTTCATTTTCTTCGTAATAATTAAAAGACATGAATAGAATAAAATTATATATCAGTATTTTTTTTATTGGAACGTTTTCAATATCAGCTTTTTCTCAAATTCCTGAATTTGACAAATTAGAAATGCTTTATTCACAACAGCACTATAAATTGGTATATAGAAAAGCTAATAATTTATTAGATGTGCCTGATTATGATTTTTCTATGTTACCAATTTATTATAAAAGTATTAGTTTGTTCCAGCTTTGTCAAAATGAACGTTACTTGTCAAAACATCCAAGTGCATTATTAGAAGCTAAAAAATTGTTCACTGAAGTAAAAAAATCTGGTGATGGTAAAAAGATTTTTCAAGCACATGAAAATGAAATTGCCTTTTTGAAAAACGATTTACTAGCATGGTCAGAAGAATTAAGAAGGAGTGAAAACAAAGAAACATTCGACCAACTTCAATTAATCATGAAAGATTTATTTGATTTTGTTCCTAACATTGATAATCAAGGTCAAGTAAAGGAAGTTGCGAACAAAACGTATAAAGCAACTGGTGTAATTCGCAATGATTTAGCAAATTACGCTATGACATTTATTGGGACACCTTATTTATGGGCAGGTACAGATCCAAAAGGTTTTGACTGTAGTGGTTTTACGGGGTATGTTTTGAAAGAATTCAAAGTCAATACTCAAAGAAGAGCTGTTGATATGCAAAAAGAATGCATTGAAGTCAAACAAAAAAACGCACAAAAAGGGGATTTAGTTTTTTTTGATAATGGTTCAGGTATTTCTCATGTAGGAATGATTATTTCAGAAAAAGACCAACCTTTAGTAATGATTCATTCAAGCTCATCTAAAGGGGTGATAATCACAGAATTAGATAAGTCTGAATACTGGTTAAATCGTATTCACTCTTTTGGAACTTACATCAAATAAGCCAAATTTAATTAGTCATGAAACAAGAGAAATTATATGAAATCATTTCAAGTTTTTATGACTTTAAAATTCATCATATTGAAAAAATAGAAACTGATTTAGTAATTGAAATTTCACTTCCTTGGAGCAATGTTATTGGTCTAAAGAATGATTTTTTATTGATTAAATTATTAAACTGTAATCAGTTTGAATGCGAATACTACAAAATCATAAGCGATCAATTAATTGAAGCCTATCCTGGAAAATTTATTAAAGATTCTCAAGAAGTAATTACTTCTAAAAATGATGAAATAAATAGTTTAGAATTAACAATTAATAACTGCACTTATAATTATAATAACAGTTATACCTTCTGGTGTAAAAGTAATTCATCTGTTGAATTAGCTAAACTAATATTCACAACAACTGAAATCCATTTTTTTAATAAGGAGGGTAATGAAATTTCTATTGATGAATTTGAAAAATGGAAGACAATCTGGTGGCAGTCAAAATTTGAAGATTAATCTTCTTTTGATTTTGTTTTAAAAAAAATATTAGATGTAATTGAAACGATTGATAATATCATTAAAACAAACACACCCAAAGATAAAATAATAGATGAATTGACTTTTATTAAAGTGCTAATAATTAATACACTTGCACTTAATCTAAACAACCACTTTGTAATTTTATAGTTGTAAAATGATGTTAAAGTCAGTTTAAAATCTAAAGCCGTAAATAATAAAAATAGAATTGCCGCTAATTGTATATGCCAAGTTTGACTTAATAATTCAGTTTTTGAGAGTGATACAAAAAGAAATATTTGTACTAAATAACCAAATACATAAAGATTGATTGTTAAATTACTTTCTTTAATTCTTAAAGTATTTAGCGCAGAAAAAATAGCAATTGATGCAATTGACCCTAATAATAATTGAGTTGTTAGTATTAAATTAACTGACGTAAATTCATAGAAAATAACACCAGTAAAGAAAGTCAAAATAGCTAAAACTAAGCCTATTTTATTTAGAATATTAAACTTTTTAATCATGTTTGTTGTAAAGCGATATTATCAAATATAAGAAATAATCGACAGAAACTATTTTAATCGCTTAATCCTTTTGATCAAAGAAATAATCTTCTGTTTTTCTCAACTGCACAAACTAGATTCCATAATGCTCGTGCTCCTACATTTGCATCCCAATCACCATCAGAACCTGGAGACACTTCATTTAAATCAAATCCAACAATTCTTTTCCCTGATTCAACTAGTTTGAAAAATAAATAATTGATTTCTTCTAATTTAAAACCTCCAGCAACTGGCGTCCCTGTATTTGGACAAAGTTCAGGCATTAAGCCATCAATATCAAATGAAATATAAACGTTTTGAGGTAAATCAGAAATGATACGTTCAACTTGATTTTTCCAGGTTTGTCCTTCAAATTGCTCATCTTTTAAAATCCAATCAAAATAAGTAGATACTCTACCATTACTATTTTGAATTAATTCTATTTCAGAATTAGCAACATCACGAATACCAACTTGAACTAATTTTGTTAAGTTTTTGCACTGTTTCAATGCGTTAAACATAATGCTTGCGTGAGATTGTTCAAATCCTTCATAAGCATCTCTTAAGTCTGCATGAGCATCTACTTGAAGAATGCCAAAAGATTCACCTTTTTCATCAATCGCTTCCAATAAACCTAATGGAACACTATGCTCACCACCTAAAACTCCAACAATTTTACCGTTTGCAATTAATTCTTTTGCTCTCTCTTTTAAATTGTTTTTTAAAGCATTCGAAGCATCATTAATTGTACTAACTGTTTGTTGGTATGCTGGTTCTGATTGAATATCACCACCTTCTTCTAAAAAGTTAATATATTCAACAGCTTCAATACATAGTTTTTCATTGATTGATTTCCAGTCTTTTGAGATAGGAGTAAGGAATACTTTCGTTTCCCAGGCATTGGATAATTTAGGGTGGTAAAAATCCAATTGAGTTGATGCATCCAAAATTACTTGTGGACCATCACTTGTTCCCTTTCCATAGGACGCCGTAGCATCCCATGGAATTGGAATAATGATTATATCTGCTTCAGATTCGGTTACAGGGAAACCGAAAATGTTACCATTTGCAATACCTACACCGTTTGGATCGAAGCTTTTAGACATATTGTTCTTTTTTGATTAAATTCTTCACGAAGTTTGGCGTTGCGAAACTTCCTTTGTGAACATCAGCATTGTAATAACGTAAACCTTTTGCATCTACAAACGCATCAATTTCTGATTCATTTGAAATGTTTTTAGGGTGTTTATCTCCTTTAATTCCGTATTGGAAACTCCACATACCAGTTGGGTAAGTAGGAACGAAGAATAAAGAAACTGGAGCTTTATCAGTTCCGAAAATATCTTGTAATGTATGGTTTAATTCAGAAAATGCTTTCTCATTAAATTTAGGAGATTCTCCTTGAGCTAACATAATACCGTCTTTTTTCAATGCATTGTAACAGTTTTGGTAAAATTCAACTGAGAATAAACCTTCAGCTGGTCCAACTGGGTCAGAACCATCAACAATAATAATATCATACGATTCAGGAGCTGCATTTTTAATAAATTCAATTCCGTCATCTACTAATAATTCTAATTTAGGATTATCAAAAGCAGAAGCGATTTGAGGTAAATGCTCTTTACAAGCTTTAATTACTTCACCATCAATTTCAACCATTGTTACTTTTTCAACTCCTTCATGACGTAAAATCTCTCTTACAGTTCCTCCATCACCACCACCAATTACTAAAATATTTTTAGCATTTCCGTGAGTAAACATTGCAGGATGAGAAATCATTTCATGGTAATGGAACTCATCTTCAATCGTTGTCATTACCATATCATCCAACGCTAACATTTTACCGTATTTATATGATTCTATGATTCTAACACGTTGAAATGGAGATTGAACATCATAGAAAACCTCACCTGTAAAACGTAAAGACAAAGCTTGGTTTTCATCTTTATCAGTAAACCATACATTTCTAGTGAAAAATTCAGGATTTCTCCATTCACTTGCTTTTTGGCGCATAGTTGTCATATCGAAATCATTTCGGTTTAATAAATTAACCGAACCTCTTTTCATTTCGATAGCTGAGTAAGATTTCGCTTGAAAAGCTTCTTTTAAAAAGTCAAAAGAAATCCACGCATCCATTTCTCCACAAGTAAATAAATCTACTGCAGCATAACCGTACTCTGGCCATGTGTGAATTGCAAGGTGACTTTCTTGAATTACGACTACTCCAGAAACACCATAAGGTGAAAAATGGTGAAATGTTGAGTTGATAACTGTTGCTCCAGCTTTTTGTGCTGCTGCAACCATGTCTCTCTCAATTGCCGCTACATCATTCATAATGTGCGGTTCACAGTTCATAAACTCTACAAGAATATGATTTCCAAGTGCTGTACTCATTTTTTGTATGGTAATATTATAAATTTGAGTGCAAAAGTACACTTTTCCTATTGAATGAAGTGTAACTTTTGTTAAAATATTATGTTATCTTTTGATTAAGATGACATTAAAATCATTTTCTTTTTAATTTTTCACGATTTTAAGAGTTTTAGAACCCTCCGCTTTTGATTCTATTTTAAACAAAAAGACATCTCTATTTGCATTCCCTAAATCAATATCAGTCTCTTTTTGAAATGATTTAAATAAGACAATTTTTCCTTTAGAATCATAAACCGTTAATTCAGCCTCATTAGAATCATTTAATTTAATATTTACAGGGCCATTTGTTGGATTTGGAGAAATCTGAACATTCGTCTGCGGGATCGAAATGTCTTGAATATTTAATAAACTTAAATCCTTAAAAATCCCACTTGTTTTATTTATAATCCAATTATTTGGATCTATTGATGTTAGATTTGTAACTGAAGAAATATTTGCGATGTTAAATTGCGTTGAATTTGAAGTAGGTTGAAAACGAATTATTGTATCACCACCAACACTTCTCGAAAATTTTAAATCAATTGGATTTGTGTAAAATGGAGTAATCAGAGGTCTAGATGTCGTTTGATTAATCTCTACAATTAAATTTTGATTGTTAGTATTCCATCTTACAGAATAAGTAGGATAACCTTCACCATAAAACCACTCTTCAAATGCACTTGTCAAATCTAAACCTGTTAATGCTTCCATTCTATATTTAACATCTAAAGCACCAGCAGTTGTATATTCAAAATCTGATTGAAAATTTCTTAATGCTTGAAAAAATAAACTATCATTCTGTATAATGTATCTTAACGTATGAATAAACGACGAACCTTTATTATATGTTATTCGATTATCAAAAATAGCACTAGAATTTAAACTATCAAGTACCCAGATACTTCCTCCTGATTGACTCATGACATCATTATGTCTTTCCAACATGTCTTGATTTTTCTGATTAGGATACAGGTTTTCTAACATTAAATATTCTGAATATGCTGCAAAACCTTCATTTACCCAGATATCTGCCCATGAATTACAAGTAACATGATTTCCCCACCATTGATGCGCTAATTCATGAGCGGTTAATTGTTTTTCAAAGTAACCTAAAGTGGTCATTGTTTGATGTTCCATTCCTCCACTTAAAGGAGCCATACAATGTCCATATTTTTCATTTTGAAATGGGTAAGGTCCATATAAATCTGCATATAATTCTATGAAATCCACTGTAGCGTCAATTTCTGCTTGAAAGTTCGGAAGGGTCTGTGGATTATTGTATACGTAATTTTGAATTAAAACAGGTGAGGTTGAGCCAGCAGGATTAGCGTAAATTGAATAATCAACATATTCAGCTACTGCAACTGAAATTAAGTAATAATCGATAGGGTAGTTGTTTACCCATTCATATCTTGAGAAACCATTTCCTAAATTTACAACTCTTGAAAGCAATCCATTAGAACCTGCTTTGCAATTTGAAGGAACAGTAATATTTACTTTAGAACTGTCAGCTTTATCTGTCAATGATTGTTTGCATGGCCACCATTCGAATGCAGAAAAAGGTTCTGATAATGACCAGGTTACTCTGTTTCCCCATGAAGGAGAGGAAGCATTCGTCATTCCTGAACCACCTAGAGGATTTGTAGTCGCGGATGGCGGTGTTCCATTATAATCAATCGAAATTATAAAAACATCATTCATTTGAGCATTTACAGGAACTTTTACACGATGTTGATTTCTTGAGAAATTAGTTGGTATGTTGTTTACTCTAATTTCTGTAATCGTTAATGTAGAAAACAATTCAAATAAAGCCGAATCGATTGTTTCTAAAGCTACAAAACGAATTTCACCTGTACCTGAAACGTTAGTTGATAGATTATTCATTGAAAGATCAACTTGGTAATAAGTAACATCGTATTTTTCAGTTTCGACAATTTCTGAAACTGAAAGCGTATTACTTTTTTGCAAATTTGTTTTTGATTTGTGACCAGAACAAAAGTTTTTAACCTTTTCTTGTCCAAAGTAAGAGAATGGGAGAAGGATTGCTAATCCTAATAGTTTTAATTTCATAGTTTAATTTTAGATTAATAAAAGTATGAAAATCATTCATAAGAATTATTAATTTATGATAATGGGTAGTAATTATTGATTAAAACAAAAAAGAGGCTGTCTCAAAACCAATTTGAGCAGCCTCTTTTTTACTTTAAATCTGTAACTTCTATTTAGGACTAATCACTAAGTGGTGATCAATGAAAATTAATCTACTAGATTTAATTAGTATTTTAATTCTTGATGAATTTAGTTACATGCCCATCATCTGTTCTAATATAATAAATGCCTAAAGCATAATTTGAAGTGTCCAATAAAGTTTCACCATTTAATTTAATCCTTTCAATTTCTAAACCATTTGATGAAATAATAATTGCAGATGAAGGTTTTCTAAAAATGTTAGATAACCATTAGTAGGCTTTGGTTTAACAGTCAATCTGTTTAATTTTAATTCATCCAATCCTACAGAGTTAATCTGAAAAAAGTACTTGTTGCAGAACAATTGTTTAGACTAATTTCTAGAGCATAACTTCCATTTAATGTTCGAATAAATGATTGTCCTTTTAGTCCAGAAATTGATTGGTTACCATTATAGCAATTTATCCAAGCATAGTTTACTCCAGATTGTGCAGATGTCATTGTAATTCCTGTTTGAGTGATAGTTGAATTAAGAATTGTAAGGCTAAATGTAACACCCAAACGATTGATTCTTTCACGGCAAGTAATTATTTGGGATGCATAATATATTCCATTAGATAGTGATCCTACTAATTGATTTCCAAAATTATAGCTGATGAATACCAAGTAATTGATGTTTCAACGGCATTTAAATCATTGACAGTTGCTACATAAATTGAGTTTGTAAATAGCAAAATCCACCTCCGGTCACATCGCTCTCGAAGGGGGATTAATCTATGAAAAAACTATTTTTACTGTTTAATAAACTTAACTGTTTGTCCTTCTGATGTGCGCAGATAATAAACACCCGGTGAGTAAGAAGAGACATCGATAGCGGTGTCTTCGTTTAATTCTATATGAGCAATGTTTGCCCCGTTAGATGAAGTGATCTGTATTGAAGTCAAACCTTCATTCCTAATAGTTAAAATATTGTTTGCAGGATTTGGGAATACATCGATTACGGAAAGTGAATTTTCATCCAAACTAGCTGTAGCACAAGTTAACCCGGCATTCATATCTCCGGATAAGGTAATGCTATTCTGACTGATGATTGAATTTCTTGCCGACACATCACCATCGATGTAATATAGGTTAAGAACGCCTATTGTTAATGATACTGGTAAGGTTGAATTACCCGCCCAACTCGATAACATATCACCATATATATCGCATTCAATTCCAGAATTATCGAACATATTCGACATGTTAGTAGTGTTGGTAAAGTTCCAATTTCCAACATTTTGATTGAAAGATGAGGCATTAAGAAATGTGCCACTCATAGATGTGACATTCGCTGTATTCCAGTTTGTTAAAGATTGATTGAAACTGGAAGCAGAAAGGAACATACTCCCAATCTTTGTAACATTACCAAGATCCCAGTTATTAATTGGTTGATTAAAAGAGCTTGCTCCCCAGAACATTCCGAACATGTCGGAAGCACTGCCAGTATCCCAATTACCGATCGGTTGATTGAATGCAACAGCATTGTAAAACATGCCATTGAAGTTCTCCACGTTGGAAGTATTCCAATTATCTATCGGTTGATTAAATGAACTTGTATTAGCAAATAACATATTCATGTTTGTAACATTCGCTGTATTCCAATTTGCTAAAGATTGGTTGAAAGAATTTGCTGATTGGAACATGCCCGCCATGTTCGAAACGTTAGATGTTATCCATGTTCCGATTGGTTGATTAAATGAAGTAGATGCAAACATATTCGTCATTGAGGTGACATTTGAAGTATTCCACGCACCAATTGGTTGGTTGAATGCGCTTGCACCACTGAATAAATGTGTCATATTTGTAACTAAAGAAGTATTCCAATCTCCAATTGGTTGATTAAACTGGGAAGCTAATTCGAACATCCGCTCCATATTTGTGATAGTGCTTACATTCCAAGAATTAATATTTGCTGGGCTATTTAAATTTAAACAAGCGCGGAACATCCAGCTTAGATCGGAACATTGGCTAAGATTCGGAACATCACTCGCCGAAATATTCAGGTTTTCACATCCTGCAAACGCCCCATTCATTGTTACCCAAGTTGCATTTCCCCACTGTTCAATATCGCTTATAACTTTTCTATCTGCGCCACCCTGAATTAAAAATGCATCGAGGTTTGTTGCTTCGATACTAAGGCGAATATTCATTCCACTAGGTAATCCTGTAATTGTTTGGGCGCTGTATCCTGCAGTTGAAAAATTACCGCTGCCGGTTTGGCCTGAAGGGACGGTTTCCCAAGTATAGTTTGCACCCCCGCTTCCTACACCTAAATTGAAGGTTATTGATGTCTGCCCTGTCGGTAACTGCCAACGAGTGATAAACTCACCTTGTGCATTTAAAGACAAAAAAATAAATATTGAAAGGATAAAAAGAAAAGACTGTTTCATGTGTATAAGAATTAATTTTCCCCAAAGATGAACCAACCCAGCCAATCATACTTGCATAACTTTGTGAACGGATCTTGTGAGTTTGTAAACAGTAAAATCCCCACCGGAAACATTGCTCTCGAAAGGGGATTTAAGCTATGAAAAAACTACTTTTACTGTTTAATAAACTTAACTGTTTGTCCTTCAGATGTGCAGATAAAGTAAACGCCCGGTGCGTAAGTGGAAACATCTAGTGTGGTTTCGCCGTTGATGTCAATTTTCTTTTTAAGGATTCCATCTGTTGTTAGAATGCTAGCATTTGTTGCTGTTTGGGTTTTAATATGCAACGAACCTTTTGTCGGATTTGGATAAATTTCTATTTTTGACAAGCTCATTTCAGACAAGTCTGCACTCGGAAGATCAAACTTCCACAAGCCCTGTTGTTGTGGCCCACTTCCCACGCTAAAGAATATTTTATTCAATAACTTTGTGAAATTTCCCGAATATGAAGTATTTGGTCCAGGATTTATATCGTAAGCCATTGTTGTTCCTGCGTCAGTGCCATTCGTTTTCCATATTTCCCAACCATAGGTAGGCTCATTCGCTATAAAGTGCAGTACCCCTTCTAATTCAAAGAAATTATTAATGCTAGAACCTTCTCCGTTTAAAGGATTGATGTTTTTTACCATTTGTGTACCGCCAACTGTCCCATCCGTTTTAAACAATTCTGTACCTGTTGCGATATCTGGGGTTGCCACGAAATATAGCGTATTATTGAACTCATAAAAAAGCCCTGGATTGGACGCTCCAGTTGCATTTAGCTCAGTAAAAACAGAGGTTCCCGATGCTGTTCCATCCGACTTCCATAATTCCGAATTGTCCCAAGTGCCACTTGGACTTCCAAAATAAAAGGCATTGTTAAATTTATAGAGCGGAGTGCTATTGATCCGAACCTCCTTCACCAATTGGGGAACAGAAGAAGAAGTCGTAATCTTAAAAAGACCATGTCCGGTTGCTGTGAGATCGCTTGAATTAGCATAGAAAAATAGTTGGTTATCAAAAATGGTATAATGATTAGGAAAGCCATTATTTGTAATAGTTGGATCAACATAAAAATCTTTAACAAGAACAGTTCCTACTTCGGTACCATCTGATTTAAAGAGCTCTCGTCCAACTGAATTGTCAGAGCTTGTAAAATAAAGTTCATTGTTGAAAAAGATTCCTTTTTGCGGTTCTGAACTACCAGAACCCGGAACCATATCTTTTACCATTACAGTACCTGCTTCGGTTCCATCTGACTTCCATAATTCGCGCCCATGAATTCCATCTTCTGCTGTAAAAAAGAATTCGTTTAGGCCAACGACGTTCAGCCAAAGATCAAATGAACCCATGAAATCACCTGTAGGATTTATATTTTTAACCATTTGAGTTCCTGGCGTTGTACCATCGCTTTTCCATAGTTCTATTCCATTCACACCGTCGTCTGCTCTGAAGTAGAGCATATTGTTGAATTTGAACAGATCTCTTATTGAGGAAAAACTCTTGATCTGAATTGTGCCGGCATTTGTTCCATCCGTTTTCCATAACCCTGAATCTGTTCCTGAGCATATTAAATAGACCTCCCCATTCAACTCTATAAAATTTCCCGGTGAGTTTACATTCTTTATAAATTCCGGTTGTATCTGACAATAGGTTAGCTTCCCGAAAAAAACCAAAAAACTTAAAAGTATTATTCTTTTCATCTAGTTTAAATTAAAATTCATCAAAGATAACCCAACCAACCCACACATCCTTGCATAACTTTGTGAACGGCTACTGTGAGTTTGTAAATAGCAAAATCCCCCTCCGGAGACATTGCTCTCGAAGGGGGATTAGCCTATGAAAAAACTATTTTTACTGTTTAATAAACTTAACTGTTTGTCCTTCAGTTGTGCGCAGATAATAAACGCCTGTTGCAAATTTCGTTGCGTCAAGAACTGTCTCACCTTCCAATTTCAATGTAGTAATGACTGTTCCGTTGGCAGCACTGACCACTGTATTTGTTGGTTTTGAAACCGTGATTATAAGCATTCCGCTTGTAGGGTTCGGCTGAATCGTCAACCAATCTAGCTTATCCTCTTCCAAACCAACAGAACCAATCTGAACACAAGAACTAATTGCAGTGCATCCATTCAATTCGATTTCAACAGCATAACTTCCATTCTCTGTAGGCGTAAATGATTGTCCGTTTGCACCAGCAATAGGTTGATTACCGTTGTTGCAATCTACCCATGTATAGTTAGCTCCTGACTGAGCTGCTGTTAGTGTACTTCCTGTTTGAGTTACGTTGGTATTCACAGTGTCCACAGTTAGCGTTACACTAGTACTTGTAGCTTCATTACATCCTGGGCTCAAAATGCAATTATATGTTCCGACATTGGATACTTGTGCATTTGAAATTTGTAAATTGTTTGTATTCGCACCGGATGTACTTCCTACGTTAGATAATGGGGTTCCGTTGAATGTCCATTGATAAGTAAAGGTGCTACTCACGTTAGGGGTAAGAACATTCAGAGATAGGTTTGCTGTTTCACCCACACAGACCCTTTGACTTTGTGGTTGAGTTGTAATTAAAAAAGGACTTGTTCTTAATTCATTAATTTCTGCAATCGTAAGTACAGCATTGTAAAAACGTACTTCGTCTATAAGACCTGAAAATGGTTGATTACCAGTTGTCGAAATCCCTACAATACCTGTATTTGCATAACCATTACCTATTTTGATGATATTCGAAGCACCTGGGCTAAGTGTACCATTCATCGTTGCAACTTGACTGCCATCTAAATAGGCAGTTTGCTTATTTGTAGTATAAATCAATGCCAAGTGGTGCCAATTGGTATCAATTGTAACATTTGAACTCCAAGCAGCAGCGCCACCCTGGTACATCCAGCCTCGTAGGATACCATCAGAACCTATGTAAGCAAGTGGATTCCAATTACCAGGAGATGCCTGCTGATAGCTCACCAATATACCTTTACTTGAAGTAGAGCTTCGCTTGAACCAGAGAGAAATTGATTTGTTTTGACCGTTACCTAAAATAGTTTGTCCCGTCGGTGCCGCAATTGTAACAGTTGATGATGTACCGTTAAAGGAAACTGCAGAATTTGCTTGATTCAATCGATTATTCACGCTTGTAATAGCTGAACCAGTTGCATTGTAATTATTACCGCTTGAATCATCACTACTGCCATTATTAAAAGGGTAATACGCTGTAAGATTACTGATATCAATAATTCCGGATTCAGTAATGATTTCTGAATTAAAACCAACACCACACGTTGAAGTGACATCTACACTATAGGTATCAAAATCGCTTGAAACTATGTTAGCTACTTGCAAATTTGCAGAAGTTGCTCCGGAAATATTCCCACCGTTGGTTAAGTTAACTCCATTTTTCTTCCATTGATATCCTGTAATGGATTCTCCAGAGTTCACTAGAAAAGAAGCTGTCAGGTTCAATGTTTGACCTTGACAATAGACAGTTGTACCAGTAATATTTACTGGAAAATTATTAATGGTTGAAGTCACTGCAAGTCGGTTAGTGCTCTCACATCCACTGATCGTTTGGCTTGCATAATATGTTGTGCCTGTTGCTAATGCAGTTCCTGTTGTAAGAGCAGTTCCGCCGGTTGACGCTGCATACCATTGGATACCTGATCCTGTTGCCGCTAAGTTGCTAACCATTGCCGAGTTACAGAATGTTTGAGATGCTGTTCCAGTAGGAGATGCTGGCGCATTTATCGTTACTAATACTGCAAATCTGTCAGTACTTTCGCAACCTCCCGGTGTTTGGGATGCGTAGTATGTTGTTCCATTAACTAGCGCTGTTCCTGATGACAATGCTGATCCACCAGTCTCAGCAGCGTACCACAAAATGTTGGAACCTGAAGCAACAAGGTTTGCTACAGTGCCACTATTACATATAGTCTGGGAAGCAGAACCGGTCGGAGCTGATGGGATTCCAAAGGCTACCGTTACAACAAGTCGTGTTGCGCTTTCACAACTATTGATAGTTTGAGATGCGTAATAGTTCACTCCATTCACTAAAACTGTAGATGGCGCAATCGGTGAACCTCCAGATGCAGTTGAATACCATTGAATATTGGTCCCCGTAGCAGATAAATTTCCTACGGTCGATCCACTACATAAAGTTTGCGTCGCTGAACCAGTAGGAGCAGAAGTAATATTAAAATTTACTACCACTGCTAGGCGGTTGATACTCTCACATCCATTTATCGTTTGTGACGCGTAGTATGTTGTACCGCTCGCAAGTGTCGTTCCTGTCGCAAGAGCAGTTCCGCCAGTTGACGATGAGTACCACTGAATTCCTGAACCATTAGCTATTAAATTCGCGACAGTTGCAGTGTTACAAAAGGTTTGAGCATTAGATCCTGTTGGAGCAGGAGTATTGATTAATGTCACTGTTTGTGATGTAGAGGACTGACAATTGTTAGCTCCAGTTACAGTGACTGAATACGTTGTTGTTGAGGAAGGAGTGATAGTTTTAGTATCACCTGTTCCAAGACTGTTACTCCAAACATAAGAAGAACCTCCACTTGCAGTCAATGTAATAGATTGTCCTTGACAGATTGATGGAGATACTGGTGTAATTGCGGCCACTGGCAGAGCTAAAACTGTAAGTGTTGCAATCTGTGAGGTAATTGTACCGCAGCTTGAACCATAAATATCAACGGTATAATTACCAGCATTTGAAGAGTTCACATTCGTTAAGTTTAAGGTTGCATTCGTTGCACCACTTATATTAACACCATTCTTTTTCCATTGGTAAGCTACAGTAGCGCCCTGTGTAGCAATAGTAAAAGATGTTGAACTATTCTGACAAACGGAAGTACTCAAAGGTTGTTGGGTAATGTTTACGTTACCTGTGTTTACTGATATGGTTACATTTGAACTCGTAGCTTGATTGCACCCTGGACTTACAATACAATTGTATGTTCCTGCATTGGATGCTTGTGCATTTGCAATTTGTAAATTGTTTGTGGTCGCTCCAGATATACTTCCTCCATTAGACAGAGGGGATCCGTTGAATGTCCATTGATAAGTCAACGTGTTTCCGACAATAGTCTGGGTAGTCAGAGATAGGTTTGCAGGTCCACCCACACAGACGTTTTGGTTTTGTGGTTGATTTGTAATTAAAAATGGATTCCTTCTAATTGCATTAATTTCTGTAAGCGTAAGTACAGCATTGTAAAAACGTACTTCGTCTATCACGCCTGAAAATGGTTGATTTCCAGCTAACGAAATCCCGCCAATACCTGCATTTGCATGACCATTACCTATTTGGATCGTATTCGTCGAAGCACCAGGGATAAGTGTACCATTCATCGTTGCAACTTGACTGCCATCTAAAAAAGCAGTTTGAGTATTTGTGGTATAAACCAACGCCAAGTGATGCCAATTGGTATCAATTGTAATATTTGAAGTCCAAGGAGCATTTCCGCCTTGATACATCCAACCGCGAAGAATACCATCAGAACCAATATAAGCAAGTGGATTCCAACTGCCTGGAGATGCCTGCTGATAGCTGACCAACATGCCTTTACTTGAAAGAGAGCTTCGCTTGAACCAAAGTGAAATTGATTTATTTTGTCCATTATTTAAAATAGCCTGTGCTCCGGCTGCATCAGAAATAGTCACATTTGATGATGTACCGTTAAAGGAAAATGCAGAATTAGCCTGATTAAATCGATTATTCACGCTTGTTGTAGCTGTAGCTGTAGCATTGTAATTATTTCCGCTTGCATCCGCACTGCTGCCGTTATTAAAAGGATAATACGCAGTAAGGTTACTGATATTAACAACTCCAGATTCAGTAATATTTACTGAATAAAAACCGACACCACAAGTAGTAGTGACTTCTACACTATAGGAGTTAAAATCGCTTGAAACTATGTTAGCAATCTGCAAATTTGAACTAGTTGCACCAGAAACATTACCTCCATTAGTAAGGTTAACGCCGTTTTTCTTCCATTGGTATCCTGTAATGGATACTCCAGATAAAGGAACAAAAGAAGCAGTCAGGTTAATTGTTTGTCCTAAACAATATGCTGTCGTACCTGTAACAGACTGTGATGAAAAGCAACATGATTTGCCATTTACCCAATTGGAGCCGGAACCGCTTAATGCAAAATTCACTAAAGTACCGTTATTGTTGTTTCCAGACTGGTCTGATAAAGTGGTAAGTCCTGTATTATTGCCGACTGCTACTCCTTGGTTAAAATTATAGGATGCTAATAAATTTGTTGAGGCCACTGTACATTCATTAAACGAGGAATAAATCTCTGCCGGTGTTAAAATCCTATTGTGAATTGTCACATCATCAATACTTCCATCAAATAATTGTCCATTTTGACTATGTCCGATACCGTAATTATTAGTCAATAAAGTAGCGCCTGGTGTGAAGTTAGGGCTATACGCCACGCCATCAATATAAAAAATACCAGAATTTGATACACCGTGAGTAAACGTAACTGCAACATGATGCCATTCATTGTCATTCAAGTTAACAGGTACTGTAGAAAATTGACCTGAAGTCCAATTGTAAAATGCTAATTGATTATTTTGCAAAAATAGACCGTGAACAAGAGGGCGCACTAAAATTGCTCTAACCCCTGAACCGTCAGAAGTTTTTATACTTGCTTGTAACGTGTATGCTCCAATAGCCTGGTTTATACTCGCAGGTAAATTCACAGCATCATTCAATCCATCAAAATTGAGTGCATTAGAAATTTGCGCTTTTCCTGAGGTAGAGCAAATGAACAATAATTGAATTAGTAATATTTTTTTCAGCGATTTCATTTTAATTTATTTGAAAATTCGGCGTAAAAATATTACTAACTTGAAGAATCTTTTAGATTGATTTGTAAAGTGTTGATTTCAGTTTGTGAATGGTAAAAATTAATCGTGTTTTGAAAATATTTGTCAATTTATATCTTTTTATACTTCATCTTTTTTAGTAAAAAGAATATTTATCTTTAAATATTGTTTTGAACACTAAAAGACTATCATCAAGATAGCCTTTTAGTGTTTTTTATTTAAAATCTATTTATTATGTTGTTCCCAAATTTGAACTAATTCCACCATTCATAATCAGCATTTAGTTTTTTCATATCTAATTGCTCAACACCTCGTCCAACTTCTTCATCTGGAGTAAATAAAATACGGATTTTGCCATGTTTAATTTCTGGGGTATTTACGATGTAGTGACAAAAATCCATAATAATGGCAATTCCTGCTTTATCATCAGCTCCCAACAGTGTTAAACCGCTAGCAGTAATTAAATCATCTCCTATTTTTGATTTTAAATAGGGATGTTTTTCAGTTGTTATTATTTGAGATGGATCATCTGGTAAAGTAATTGGGTTACCATCATATTTTCTATGAACAATTGGTTTTACATTCGTTCCAGAACAATCTGGTGCAGTATCGATATGTGAGCAAAAACAAATTGTTGGCAAATCACCATTTTCAGAATTTGAAGTATTGTTTTCTTCATATGATTTCAAATAAGTGTACCCAAAATTAAATAAACCCAACCATAACTAATATTAAGGCTTTGTGAACGGCTCTTATGAGTTTGTAAAAAGCAAAAAACCCTTCTTACGCATTGGTAACAAGGGGTTTCCTATAAAAAAACTATTCGGTTATTCCTTGATCAACTTCGCTTTAGCACCTTCCGCTGATTCGATCATGTACATTCCCGGTGTAAGGTCTGTTACATCGATCGTGAAGATGGATGCGCCGTTCACTTCTTTCAGCAATTTACCGCTGACATCGAACAAGCGAACTGTTGAAGCAATTTCCATTTCGACGTTGATCACGTTAGAGGCTGGGTTTGGGTAAATTGAAAGGTAATTATTTAAACCTTCAATCTCAATTCCTGCACTTGAGTTGCTCATTAGCATTCTTCCTGTGTAAAGTGAAGTTTCATATGGTTGAGAGGAACCAGCAACAAAAATCACTTTTCCGTCCGCTTGGATATCAAAATCATTTACCCAAAGTCCATAACTCATTCCTCCTCCAAATGTTGCCTTTCCATTTGAGGATGAACCAAATCCTGTATCAGGAGTTCCGTCAGCATTCAAAAGAATGAATATAGCCAATGACGGTGTATTTCCAGTTGAAGAATTACCAGCAACGAGAATCTTTCCTGTGGGCAATAGTTCAACTTTGTTTAAGTATAAGTAACTTTCTGTGAATATCTGGAAATCCGTCGCATTATCTCCGCTTGTTGTTAATTTCATGACTGTACCTTCCGGAGCGTTGCCAACGAGAATAACTTCACCTGTTGATGTTACATCCACGGATGTCACCCGACCACTTCCCATTGGGAAAACAATTTCAACAATACCATCGGTACCAAATGTTGTATCTAAAGTTCCATCGGAATTCAGACGCGCAACAAAACTCTGAGGAATAGAAGCAGATAGGTCAAATCCGGATATGATTATTTTGCCATTACTCATAACTTTAATGTCTGTGATATTCTGTTGAGTAGCATCATAGACCGTGAACCAAGTGGTACCGAGGTTTCCACTATTGCCGAAAGTTGCGTCCAATGTCCCATCAGTATTGTAACGACGTACGAAGAAATTGTTCAAAGATTCTACGCCGGCTAATAGAATTTTGTCATCGCTTTGCACTTCTAATTCTTGAGCAAGGTAAGTTCCTGTGCTGGATAATGTAACATAATCACCACCATTAAACGTTGAGACTAAGTTACCGGAGGCAGGGTCTACCAATCCAAAAAAGGCGCTGTAGTTCCAGTCTGAGGAGCTTGCTCTTCTGAAACCTGTAATCGCTATTTTACCGTTTGAAGTTTTGCCAATATCGGTAATTTCATCAAATTGAAAAGTAGGGGAAAAGGAGGGTGTATGAACGTTGGCAATTGTCAAACTACTTCCGGAAGTATTGGAAATAGATCCTAGGACTGCGTTAGACGAGGTGTTTTGAAACTGTAAAACAGGATTGGGTTGAGTACCGTTATTTAAAGTGGTTATAGCCGTTTCATTTCCAATTGAAATAATTTTGTGATTGGGCATTCCGTCTAAAAGTTTAGAAGAATAGGGTGTCAAATATTGAACATTGCCCGTCGCAAAATTTGGGTCAAATGTACCGGGTTGCGCAATTAAGCCTTGTGCAAATAAAATAGACAGAATTTGAAGTATTGTTTTCTTCATGTTGTTTCAATTAAAGTTTTACCAAAGATGAACCAACCCAGCCAAACGTCATTGCATAACTTTGTGAACGGCTCTTGTGAGTTTGTAAACAACAAAAACCCCCTCCGGAGACATTGCTCTCGAAGGGGGTTTTCTTATGAAAAAACTACTTTTACTGTTTAATAAACTTCACTGTTTGTCCTTCTGATGTGTGCAGATAATAAACACCTGTTGCAAATTGCGTTGCGTCAAGAACAGTTTCACCTTCTAATTTAAATGTTGCAATGAATTTGCCGTTGGCAGCACTGACCACCGCATTAGTTGGTTGTGAAACCGTGATCATCAACATTCCGCTTGTCGGGTTCGGCTGAATAGTCAACAAATCCAATTTATCCTCATCCAAACCGACAGTTGTGATCGCAACACAGGTGCTCGTATCGGAACATCCGTTTACAGTGTTCACCACCGCGTAATTTCCGTTTTGTGCAGGGGTAAACGTCTGGGCCGTTGCTCCGTTGATCGGAGCATTGTTATCATCACAATCGATCCACTGGTATGTTGCGCCTGCAGCAGCTGCTGTTAATGTCACTCCGTTAAGGTTGACACCATTAGAGAAAGTTATGATGTCGACCGTTACAACGAACTGATTTTGACTTTCACATCCAGCGACTGTTTGTGTTGCCTGATAAGCAAATCCATCAACCAAAGCATCACCCGGATTGAGCGGAGTTGTTCCCCCTCCAATCAATGGATTGTACCACTGGATGTTCTGACCGTTAACCTGCAGATCTGCAACAGTGCCGGAGAAACAGAAGTTCTGATTTGGCATTCCCGTTGGAGCTGCAGGATCGGTCACGGTTACGATCACTTCAAATCGATCCGTGCTTTCGCATCCATTTATGGTTTGAGAAGCAAAGTAAGAACCTGAAGCAAGTGAAGTGCCTGTTGATAAAGCTGTTCCACCGCTAGCTGCTGTGTACCACTGAACACTTGAACCTGTAACCGCAAGATTAGCGACGGTTGCACCATTACAGAATCCCTGAGAAGCTGTCGCAGTAGGTGCAGCAGGGATTGCATTTACCGTTGCTGTTACTCCCAAGCGGTTGATGCTTTCACATCCATTTACAGTTTGTGATGCGAAGTATGTTATTCCATCTACCAAAGCTGTTGATGGAGAAAGCGGTGCACCGCCAGATGCAGTTGAATACCATTGAATATTGGTCCCCGATGCAGACAAATCTGCTACGCTCGCACCATTGCAAACACTTTGTGTCGTTGAACCTGTTGGGCTCGATGTAACATCCACAGTTACTACTGCTGCAAAACGTGTTGCACTTTCACATCCGCTGATCGTTTGTGAAGCATAATATGTTATTCCATCTACTAATATAGTGCCTGTTGCAAGTGCTGAACCTCCTGTAGATACAGTGTACCACTGAACACCTGTTCCAGATGCAGTTAAGTTTGCAACTGTTGCTGAATTACAGAATGTTTGTGCAGCTAATCCGGTTGGGGTAGGAGTTGGATTTAAAACAACCTGAACTTGCGCCGTTCCAACGTATGTACAAAGGTTATTTGTCCCTAAACTTTGACCTGCGTAATAAGTAGTATTATCTACCAATTGTGTATTCGATGGAAGCGGTACCCCACCAAACTACCATCCAGTTGAAGAGGTAAACCAACTAATTGTTGCCCCAGGAGTAGCATTGGCAACAAGGCTGGCCACTGTAGCACCGTTGCAGAGTGACTGAGGGTTTGGCGCTGTAACGTTGGAAGTGAAATTATGTAGGATCAATGTTACCGCGTGACGATTAACACTTTCACATCCGCTGATCGTTTGTGAAGCATAATACGTAGTGCCATTCACAACAGGAGTATTGAAAGGAAGAGATGTTCCCCCGGATGGGTTAGCATAATACTTAATGACAGATCCAGTTATACCAATATTATTTACAGTAATTGTACCGCCTCCTGTACAAATTTCCTTTACAGCTAATCCGGTTGGTGGTGGCGTTTGGGTCGTAACCACCACAGCAAGTCGGTTAGTGCTTTCACAACCACTGACTGTTTGGCTAGCGAAGTATGTCGCACCATTTGTCAATAGCGTGGACGAGGCCAAAGGAGTCCCTCCTGATGTGACATCGTACCATTGCAGGTTTGACCCCGTAGCTGTTAGATTAGCTACCGTTCCGGCGCAAGTATTTTGGGATCCTACACCTGTAGGGGCAGAAGGGATTGCATTGAGTGTTACTGTCACTGGAAGTCGAGCAACACTTTCACAATTAGTTGTAGTCTGAGAAGCGTAGTAAATTGCACCGTTAACCAAAGGAGTCCATGAATTCAAGACTGTTCCACCTGTAGAAGCCGAATACCATTGAATGTTTTGTCCATTCGCAATCAAGTTAGCCACTGTTGAACCTGCACAAAAGGTTTGATTTGCAAAGCCGTCAGGAGTAGGGCATAAATTTGGTGTACACGTATATCCAGCAACCCAATTAGATATTGAACCGATTAATGTAAAATTAGATAAAGTAGCACTATTGTTGTTTCCCGACTGGTCCGATAAAGTTGTAATTGCTAAATTATTACCTACTGCTACTCCTTGGTTAAAATTGTAGGATCCATTTAATCCCGCGCTGTTCACAGACAAACAGTTATAACTGTCATTAATCTCAGAGGGTGCTAGTGCGCGGTTGTATATTTTAACATTATCAATTTGTCCATTAAAGAATTGAACAGTTGTGTTACATCCTATCTGGAAATTGTTAGAGACGGCAGTAACATCTAGGGTTATTGCAGGACCAACTGGCTGACCGTCAAGATACATCTGCGTGCCATTAGTAACACCTATTTGAAAGCGAAGCGCTACATGATGCCATATACCATCATTTAAAGTAACATTGTTGTAAGTCGTTGCTCCTTGCGCACCTCCTCCCCAAACAAAGGTGCTTAATTTATTATCTATTAAGAATAAACCATAATAACCTGAACGTACTACTATTCCTCTGTATTCAGAATTGTTAGCCGAAGTTTTGATCCATGCTTCAAGTGTTCCGTTAGTTGTCATGCCAGCATGAGTGCCAGAAGGTAGATTAACTTTGTCATTCAATCCATCAAAATGAAGCGCATTTTGATTTTGTGCAATTCCTGAAAATGAGCAAATGAACAATAATTGAATTAGTTATATTTTTTTCAGCGATTTCATTTTAATTTATTTGAAAATTCGGCGTAAAAATATTACTAACTTGAAGAATCTTTTAGTTTGATTTGTAAAGTGTCGATTTCAGTTTGTGAATGGTAAAAATTAATCGTGTTTTGAAAATATTTGTCAATTTATATCTTTTTATACTTCATCTTTTTTAGTTAAAAGAATATTTATTTTTAAATATTGTTTTGAACAAAAAAAGACTATCATCAAGATAGCCTTTTAGTGTTTTTTATTTAAAATCTATTTATTATGTTGTTCCCAAATTTGAACCAATTCCACCATCGTTTGAATAGCTTTCTGCATATCTTGAACGCTCACATATTCATGACGAGAATGAATTGCCATTTCACCAGTGAAAATATTCGGACAAGGCATTCCCATAAAAGATAAACGTGAACCATCAGTACCTCCACGGATAATTGTAGCTTCAGAATTAATTCCTACTTTTTTCATCGCTTGAATCGCATAATCTGTAACGAAAGGAACAGTGTCTAAAACTTCTTTCATGTTTCTATATTGTTCAGTTACTTTGAAAGTATATTCTAATTCCGGATAGTTTGATAAGGTATCGATTAATATGTTTTTCAAACGATCTTCGTATTCTGCTAATTTAGAAGTGATATGATCTCTAATAATAAATGAAACTGTTGCTTCTTCAAGATGACCCTCAAAAGATGTAGGATGAACAAATCCTTCTCTTTTTTCAGTCGTTTCTGGTGACCATTCGTTTTTTGGTAATGCTGCAACAAATTCTGAAGCAACTTTAATAGCATTAACCATTTTATTTTTAGCATAACCTGGATGAGCACTAATTCCACGAATCGTTACTGTTACAGCATCAGCAGAAAATGATTCGTCTTCAATTGACCCTAAAGTCCCACCATCTAATGTGTATCCATAATCAGCATTTAGTTTTTTCATATCTAATTGCTCAACACCTCGTCCAACTTCTTCATCTGGAGTAAATAAAATACGGATTTTACCATGTTTAATTTGAGGGTTATTTACGATATAGTGACAGAAATCCATAATAATCGCAACTCCTGCTTTATCATCAGCTCCCAACAATGTTAAACCGCTAGCAGTAATTAAATCATCTCCTATTTTTGATTTTAAATAAGGATGTCTTTCAGTTGTAATTATTTGAGAAGGGTCATCTGGCAACGTAATTGGATTACCATCATAATTTCTATGAACAATTGGTTTTACATTCGTTCCAGAACAATCTGGTGCAGTATCAATGTGAGAACAAAAACATATTGTTGGCAAATCACTATTTTCAGAATTACTTTCAATTGTAGCATAAACATAGCTCCATTCATCCATGTGCGCATCTTCAATCCCCATTTCTAATAGTTCTTCAACTAATACTTTTGATAAATCCTTTTGTTTTTCAGATGAAGGAAAACTAGGTGAGATAGGATCTGCAGTTGTATCAATTTGAACATATTTCACAAAACGATCTTCAACTGTATATTTATAATTGTTCATATTCTAAGAATTGTTATTTTAGTCAAAGTTAATAGAAAATCGTAAAAATTGCCATGAGTTACTGTAGTTATTGTGAAACATTACCATTAGATAATCATCATAGGATTTATCATGATCATCACTATGGTTTTGATATTGAAAGTGATGATGAATTATTTGGACGACTTATTCTTGAAATTAATCAAGCTGGTCTTTCTTGGAATACGATTTTATTGAAACAAGAGAATTTTAAAGTAGCATATGATCAATTTTCTATTCAAAAAGTAGCGAATTATGATCAGATAAAAATCGATGAATTATTAAATAATTCTGGTATTATTCGAAATCGTTTAAAAATTCATGCTGCAATACATAATGCAAACGAAATATTGAAAATTCAAAAAGAATTTGGTACATTTAAAAAATGGATCTTGTTAAATAATGATAAAACATTAATTGAATGGGTTAAATTATTTAAAAAGTCATTTAAATTTGTTGGAGGTGAAATCGTTAATGAATTTTTAATGAGCATCGGACAATTACCAGGAGCACATATAGACACTTGCCCAATATATAAACAACTAATTAGCAACAAGTAAAATGAAAAATTTACTTTCAATAATATTAATTTTTATTAGCATTTCTTCAATTGCTCAATATAGTATTTATGGTGGACCATCTGTATTAAGACCTATCGGAATTGGAAAATCATTTATTGGATTGAATTTAGGTGCAGAAATCCCTAAAGATGATGAAAGCTCTGTATATTTAAGAGCAAATTTATTTTTAAAAAAATCTGATACAGCAGCTACTCCTGTTTATTTGACAAACATTGACCCAAATGATTTTACTCTTCAAAGTGTAAACACTAGAAATTCTTTGAATTATTTCACATTTGAAGGAGGACTTAGAAGATATTTAGGTGGCGGCTATGATAATTCATTTGCTTTTTATGGTGGAACAAATTTGATGGGAGTTGTTTATAGTTCTAAAGCAACTGTTGATGCGTTTGATAAAACTAAATATACATTACCCGCTGCAAATCAAACAAGCGGAAGCGTTTTAGCATTGTGCATAGGTCTTAACGGTGGGGTCAAATATACTTTCCCTGGAATTGGAACGGTTTTTTATGATATGTCATTGGATTATATGTTGAAATATGTATTTACAAATGCAAATGTTCCAGTTCAATATTTAAGCCCTTTATTAATTTCATTCAATATTGGATTTAGAAAAGAATTTTATTGAAAATATTGTTTTCTAAAAATCATTCAAAACATCTTTTAGTAAGAAAACGAATCCTATCGAAAATGTCTTGTTTACCAATAAAAATAAACTATCAATTTATTTCAACTATTTGGAAATACGATGGTCCAAATGGTTGGTATTTTGTTTCACTACCAAAAGAATTATCTCAAGAAATTCGAACAAATCTAAAATGGCAAGAAGAGGGTTGGGGTAGACTAAAAGCAATAGCTAAAACAAATGAAATTCAATGGGATACAGCTATTTGGTTTGATACGAAGTTGAATACTTATTTACTTCCTTTAAAAGCTGAAATTCGTAAGAAATGTAAATTAAATAATGGCTCTGAAATAAAAGTTGATATTTGGGTTTAGAGTTCCATCTCCAATGTCATAAACAACTTTACCTCAATTTATATTGCAAAAAAATATTCCATGAACAATTCAAAATCTGATAGAATATAAATAATTTATTTGAAAATCGTTTTTGATTGAGAAAGAAAATGAGAATCAGTAAAACCAATTCTCAATTCTCCCTTGGTGCGCAAGAGAGGATTTACCGATACAAGATTCACTACGCTAAAGCTGTTCATCTAAATCGGCATAAACTTCTCATCCTCAAATTTATTGCGAAAAAAAATGAGAATCAGTAAAACCAATTCTCCCTTGGTGCGCACGAGAGGATTCGAACCTCCACACCTAATGGCACCACCCCCTCAAGATGGCATGTCTACCAATTTCACCACGTGCGCGTTGTGAATGCAAATATAATTGAATTTATTTAAGAAGTTTTGATTGATTCTGATCTTTCAATCCAACATTCAAAATTCAATTTCACTCCATAAACGCATACATCAAAATATTCGCTCCCATTTGTAATGCTTGTTTTCTTTTTTCAGGTGTATCATTGTGAACTTGAGAATCTTCCCAGCCATCACTTAAATCTGTTTCATATGTATATAAACAAACTAAACGTCCATCAATGATAATCCCAAAGGCTTGCGGACGTTTTCCATCGTGTTCATGAATTTTAGGCAAACCACTGAAATCATATTTTTGATGAAAAATTGGATGATTGAATGGTAACTCAACTAATTCAACAGCTGGAAATACTTTTTTCAATTCAACTCGAATGAATTCATTCATACCATAATTATCATCAATATGAAGAAATCCACCACCCAATAAATATTTTCGTAAATTTTCTATTTCAGCAGCTGAAAAAACAACATTTCCGTGACCTGTCATGTGAATAAAAGGATACATGAAAATATCTGGACTTCCAACTTCAACATAAGGAACATCTTTAGAGATATTGGTGTTTAAGTTTTGATTACAAAAAGAAATTAAATTTGGAAGGGCAGAAGGATTCGCATAATAATCGCCTCCTCCATTGTATTTCAACACAGCCAATTGATACGTTCCTTGTGAGAATAAAACTAACGAAAAGATCGAAAAAATACTAAATAATATATACCTCATAATCAATAATTTAAATTCTAAAATCTAAAATTAAATAAATCCTCCCCCTAATCCCCCTCCAAAGGGGGAAAAATTAAAGATTATCAATCATCAATTTCGCTTTAACAACTGCATAAATCCCAGCTGTTTCAGTTCTTAAACGATTTTCTCCTAATGTAATTGTTTTATAACCACTTTTCATTGCAAATTCGACTTCTTTTGTAGAGAAATCACCTTCTGGTCCAATCAATATTGGACAATTATTTAATATAAAAACATCCTTCATCGCATTTTTCTCATTCTCATAACAATGCGCCAGCAAACCTAAGGGATGTGCTTGAATAAACGTATTAAAATCTGTTAACGGATTTAACTTTGGTAAATACATTCCTTTCGATTGCTTCATTGCTGAAACCAAAATCTTCTCTAAACGTTCGTCTTTAATTTGCTTTCTTTCAGAATTATCACACAACAAAGGTGTAATTTCTGTCATACCGATTTCTGTTGCCTTTTCTAAAAACCATTCCAATCGATCCATCATTTTAGTAGGAGCGATGGCAATATGAATTTCAGAAGTTGGTTTTTCTTGAAATGTATGCTTCACTATTTCTACTGTACATCTTTTCGGATTATCATCAATGATTTTCGTTTCAAATAAAGAACCATTTCCATCTAGTATAGCTACATCATCACCAATTTTCAAACGTAAAACTCTACAGATGTGTTTTGATTCTTCTTCACTTAAAACGTGATTTTTCTTAGAAGATTCTATTGTTGGGTCGTAAAAAAGTCTCATTAATGTAGAAGTCTAAATATCATTTCACGCATCAAATCACCTTGAGTAAAAGATGAATTTCCAATTCCTTTTGCTTTCAAATCGAATTCATGTAAAATCGCAATGTTCGCCGCAATCTTTTTCGCATTGTAAACTTTAGCAGCATTAATGTATTGACCGGCAACAAAAGGATGAATTCCAAGCGCTGAAGCAATCGCTTCTTTTGAACCACCTTGAATAAAATGAATACGCATGATTTTCGTAAAGAAATTGAAAACCGTTGGGATAATCATCATCAAATCACCCGCTTTTGGATTGTGCTCGAAATAATTAACAATCGTAAAAGCCTTTGGAACATCTCTAACAGCAATCGCATTCGTTAACTCAAAAGGATTGTAATCTTTGGAAATACCTATATTTTCTTCAATATGAATATCATTGATAGTTGTACCTTTCTCAATCAAAAGACACAATTTATTTAATTCATTTGTGATTCGACTTAAATCATTCCCCAAAAACTCCGCTAACATGATTGTCGCTTTTGACGAGATATCATATTGTTGAGAGCGAACATAACCAGCGATCCATTCTGCAACTTGATAATCACGCACCTTTTCAGACTTAAACATGATTCCATTTTTCGCTGCTGTTTTAGCTAGTTTTTTTCGTGTATCAAATGTTTTGTATTTATAATTTATAACAAAAACCGTCTGATCGGAAGGTTGCTCTATATAAGATTCTAATTTGTCGAAATCCTTTAAATCTTGAGCTTCTTTTAAAACAACTAATTTACGTTCTGACATCATAGGATAACCCTTACATTCCGAAACAATGTTCAAAACTTCAGAATCTTTTCCATACATCAAAACCTGATTGAAGTCTTTTTCGTGATCCTCTAATACATTATCAATCAAAGCTTTTGTTATTTCATCAATAAAATAACCTTCTTCACCATGTAAAAAGTAAATCTTTTCGAATTTTTTATTCTCTATGTCTCGAATAATCGACTTGTAATCCATACTGTAAAATTAAAAAATGAATTGAATATTATTTACATTTTAATACAAAAATTAGCTTTTAAATATCGTTTGATTTTTCATTCACAAAATTTCTCTTAACTATTTATTATATACATATTTAAACCGTTAACATTGAAGTATAATTTAACTTCCTATCAATTTAAATTTCTAAAAAATGTATATTTGTAAAGAATGATGAATGAAGAGCAATTAAATAATTGGTTAAATAAACGAAAGGAAAGAAGAGAGCAATTAAATGCTGCTGATTTACTTTCAAAAATGCGTTTACAAGAAATGAGCGCATTGAGTACTGCTATTACATTATTAGAAAGCACTCGAAAAGACGATCAAAAAATTGCAAATGAATTAATCAACCTTTCTCTTCCTTATTCAGGAAATTCAATAAGAATAGGTATTACTGGAGTTCCAGGCGTTGGGAAAAGTACTTTTATTGAATCTTTTGGAAAGGTATTATTAAATGCTGGAAAGCGAATTGCAGTCTTAGCAATAGATCCAAGTAGTGAATTCAGTGGTGGAAGTATTTTAGGAGATAAAACAAGAATGGAAGAGTTGTCATTAATGGACAATGTTTTTATCCGTCCTTCTCCTGCAGGAAAAACGTTAGGTGGAGTTGCCCGAAAAACAAGAGAAAGTATTCTTTTATGTGAAGCAGCTGGATTTGATATAATCCTAATAGAAACAGTTGGAGTAGGTCAATCTGAAACCATGGTTCATTCAATGGTTGATTTCTTTCTATTATTAATGCTGGCCGGAGCTGGAGATGAATTACAAGGAATCAAACGTGGGATTATGGAAATGGCCGACTCTTTGGTAATCACGAAAGCTGACGGCGATAACATTCAAAAAGCAAAATTGGCAAGTCGAGAATATCAAAATGCGATGCACTTATTTCCACCAAACCCAAATGGTTGGATCGCAAAAGCAATGACGTGCAGTTCTGTTCAAGGTGAAAACTTAGAACAGGTTTGGCAAACGATAGAATCTTTTATTAATCAAACAACTTTAAATGGTTGGTTTTCAAAGAAAAGACATATACAAGATAAATTTTGGTTTCAAGAGACGTTGAAAGATTTAATTTTGGACCGATTTTTTCTAGACGAAACAAATGAACATGAAATTGCACAAGCAGAATCTGATGTGATCGATGGTAAAATATCTTCTTTTCAAGCTGCTGAAAATGTATTTCAAACGTATATAAATAAACAAAATGGAACAAAACTTTAAGATCGAAGGAGAACACATTGAATTAATTCAACTTTTAAAAGCAATTGGATTAGCACAAACAGGCGGTCATGCCAAAATGATTGTTAATGAAGAGATGGTCGTTAGAAACGGAGAAATAGAAACCAGAAAACGTGCAAAATTAATTCCCGGAGACATTATTCAAGTTTTAGACAATAAAATAATTTTAGAATAAAATGAAAGCGATTATTACACTAACATTGTTGTTAGCCTTCTTTAACAGCGCATCCGCTAAAAAAGTTACTGATATTAGTTTTGAAATTGACTCTTCTTCATTTGGAATCAATAATACAATTGGAATTAAGGTGAATTTAATTCATAAAAGAGGAAATCCAACAATATTAAAACCGAACGAATCATCTATGAAATGGCGTAAAGTTCGAGTTACTGCTGATCATCTTATCAGCTTCAATCAAGGAGTTTTAAGCTTTAACCAGGGCGAAATAACGGCTTCAAATAACACAATGAATATTGAAGTTAATTATGATAATACTCATTCCTATAAGCTTAAAATTCGTTTACCATATGTGAAAGGCATGATAATTCTTTCAAATTACATCTTTGCAAATGACCTAAAACCATTGGAATACGAATTAATTTTTAGCAATGGTAAAACAGCTGCTCCAAATGAAAAATTATTTCCAGAAGCAAATTTTATGAATGTTTCAGCAAAAGAAGTAGAGATGATTGGTTCATCTATTCAAATGAAAATTAGTGAACCTGCAACGACTGAAACTGTCAAATTAAGTTTAAAAAATAGATTAACAAATCAACTATTAGGAGAAAAATCTTTAATTATAGATTATCCAACAACTTGTCAAATTTTAGCTTCAGGTTCAGATGGCTATAATGGCACAAACGGAAATCCAGCTAAAAACTATTCAGAAAATGGTTTACCTGGAACAAATGGTGAAAACGGAACAAATGCGTTAGATGTTAAAATAGTAGCTAAAGTTGGCAAAGTAAACCAAACATCTTTCGTTTCAATTCATTCGTATTTATCAAATGGTAAAAGCAACACTTACTTAATTAAATACATCGGTCAACCGATTATCATAAAAGCTAACGGAGGAAACGGTGGGAATGGTGGAATAGGAGGGAAAGGCTCTGATGGTTTGATTGATACTACTAAAAACATCAATTCACCGAATGGTGGAAATGGAGGTAATGGTGGAAATGCTGGTCATGGAGGAAATGCTGGTAAAATTTCTTTTGTTTTTGATAATACTTCGGGTGACATCTCTAATTTATTTTCAGTAGAAAATCATCCGGGTCTACCTGGTCAAATTGGCCTTGGAGGTAAAGGAGGTAAAGGAGATAACAAAAAAACAAAACTTATTGGAACGATCTTGAAAATTAAGGATGGTTTTAGCGGAACAAATGGCCAAGCTGGAATCAGTGGTAAAACTGCCGAAATTGCCCCAATCAAGTTAATAACCATAGATGAGTGGAATAAACTAGTCAATACAGGTATTTGAAAAATTGAATTAACTTTCAGATTATGAAGCACTTTCTAAAGAAAGTGCTTTTTTTATGTTATTTTTTTTGTGAAATTATTTCATTTGTAACTTTATTTTATGTAAATTAAAGTATTGATAACAAATGATTTGATTTTAATTGATTAAATAATTAGATGCTGTTTGGTTATACAAATAAAAATATTTTAACTTTTTTGTAACCAAAAATGAATACTTCACGTTAAACGAGGTGTATAGTAAATTTTAACGATATGAACTTTATACAGGAAAACATGATAAATAATTCAATTAAATTAGCTTATTATAAGTTAAATAGACACAAAGAACTTGGAATGCAAAGTAACTTAAACGTATTTGAAGTTGCAGAATTAATGGATACAATTAAAAGAGGAGATGCAATTAAAAATCAACAAGCATTACCAATCTTTTATAATGTATATGCGAATTAATTGATTGATATATAAATATTTGAAAGGAGTCTTCGTGACTCCTTTTTTTATTTGTAAACATTTGTAACAATAAACAAATCAACATAAGTAATTAATTTTGTATATATTTGTAACCAATTCAATATATTACAAATGTCAATTCAAAATAGACTTCATTTAATTTTAAAGATGCACAATATTACTGCATCTTCATTTGCAGATACGATTGGTGTTCAACGATCAAATGTCAGTCATGTATTAGGAGGTAGAAATAAACCAAGTTTAGATTTTCTAGAAAAAACGTTGAATTCATTCCCAAGAGTAAATGCTTCATGGCTCATCACTGGAAAAATGCCTGCTAATGGAATTGAAAATAACGAAGCAAGTTTAGATTCTAATAAAACTATTGAAGTTCAGAAAAACGAAGCAAATCCTTTAAAAGCGGTTGAAATAGAAACACCAAGCAATAATGAAACTTCCAGTGAAATAGAGAAAATACTAGTCTTCTACAAAGACAAATCATTCAAAGAATATTTTCCAAAGTAAGAATAGCCATCAACTGATAATTTTCACTTTTCAACTCTAACCTTAAATAAAACTAGCTAATTACTCCAGAACCAATCAATTCCTCGCCATCATACCATGCCGCAAACTGTCCAGGAGTAATTCCTCTTTGTTTTTGTTGGAATAAAATATAAAGTCCTTCCTCTTTTTGAATTAAAGTAGCAGGCTGAAGTGCTTGTCTATAACGAACTCGTACCATCATTTCTTTTGTTTCACCAACAACCAATCGATACTTTGAATTAATATAGTGAACCTCTTCATTTTTAATGAATAAAGCATGTTTATTTAAACCTGGATGTTCATCTGTTTGACCAGAAAAAACTAAATTATTTACCGTATCAATACCAATAACAAATGACGGTAGAGGACGACCACCAATCTGCAATCCTTTTCGTTGTCCAATTGTATAATAATGAGCACCTTGATGTGTTGCAACGTTTACTCCCATTTCTTTTTGAAACACAAATGGTTGCGCTAATTGTTCAACATTTTCAGGTATAACTTCAATTTCTTGATAAGCTAAAAGCTGTTTTTCGGAACTTGGAATCTCAATAACTTCACCTTGTTTTGCTTTCAGTTTTTGCTGTAAGAACTGAGGTAAACTGATCTTTCCAACAAAACATAAACCTTGAGAATCTTTTTTATCTGCAGTTAATAAACCTATTTTTTTTGCAATTTCTCTTACTTCAGATTTTAATAATTCACCAATCGGAAAAAGTGATTTTTGAAGTTGTTCTTGATTCAATTGACATAAGAAATAAGATTGATCTTTACTCGGATCTTTTCCAGCTAATAAACCAACTGTTCCGTCTGTATGATCAATTCTCCTGCAATAATGACCTGTAGCAACATAATCAGCACCAAGATCCATTGCAGCTTTTAAAAACACATCAAATTTAATCTCACGATTACATAATACATCTGGATTAGGAGTTCTTCCTGCCTCGTATTCATTAAACATGTAATCAACGATTTTCTCCTTGTATTCTTTACTTAAATCAATTACTTGAAAAGGAATATTTAGCTGTTCCGCTATTAGTAAAGCATCGTTTGAATCATCTATCCAAGGACATTCATCAGAAAGGGTAACGGATTCATCATGCCAATTACGCATAAACATTCCAATTACTTCATATCCTTGCTCTTTTAAAAGATAAGCAGCAACGCTTGAATCAACGCCACCAGACAAACCAACTACAACTCTTTTCATATTACAAAATTACAATATATTACAGAAAGAAGAAATGGTTTTTTGATAAAAGGTTAAGTCAACAAATCTAACTCTTACAATTTAGAATTGTAACAATTTACAGGTTCATTAAATTACAAATGTTAACTTATATTTTTTCTTATTATTTACAAATGTATATTAACAATTTATAACAGCTAATCAATAAAACATTTATACATAAATCACTAACTTAGCTTTATGGCTATAAAAAATTTCATTTTATTCTTTTCCTTTTTAACAATCGGAACAACCTACTCACAGCAAAATTGTGAAAAGGTTTTATTACAAGGAAAAGTTATTGATACGCTTTCTCCTCAATATTTTTACAACTTCATGATTGTAAACAGAACGAATGGTAAAGGTGTTTTCGGTCAGCCAAACGGAAGCTTTTCGCTATATGTAAATAATAAAGATTCTATCAATCTATCTATAAAAGGTTATCCTATAATCGGATTTAGAGTTTTAGCCGATTCAAATTGTCAATTTAACGTTAAAGAATACATTGAACGAATTGCAACAAATATCCAAGAAGTTGTTATTCATCCTTTAAAATCTTTAGAACAAATAAAAGAAGAACGTTCCTCTCTTGCCATGAGAGAGACTAGAATGGTTACAGGAATTGACGCTCTTCAAAGTCCAATTACAGCATTGTACCAAGCTTTTTCTAAAAAAGAACAAAACAAACGATGGATAGCGGAACAACAATTTAAGGACAGTCAGAAACAAGTTGTAAAAGAATTACTTCGTTTGTATGTAGCTTATGATATTATAGAATTAAGCGAAGAACAATTTGACGAATTCATTGCTTTCTTAAATGTCGACATAGACTTCTTTAAAACAGCGACTGAAATGGAATTAGTAACGTTTGTAAAAGATAAATATGAACATTTTAGAATCATGAACAAGATGCAATATGTCGAAAATGCAAAATGGCGAACTATTTTACTAACCGATAAAAGAGCTGCAATTATTGAATTATTGAACATGTACGTTTCGAATAACGCGATTGATTTACCAGTAACAGAATTTGATAGATTCATGATTTATATGAATCTAGACGAAGCTTTTTTGAAAAACAGAACAGATTTAGATGTTTTCAATCATGTTCGAACAAAGTATTTCGATTACATCGACTTTTACAAAATTGATGTTCGTTCATTGAAAGTAAATTACAACATTAAAGAAGAAGACAATGAAGGTTGGAAATGGGATCTTAAGCACAAAAAAGATAAAAAAGCAGCAATCATCACATTAATCAAACTTTACAATGAGCACAAAGTAATCGACATCAAACAAGATGAATACGATCGATTTATTATCTTTTTAAATCTGAAAGAGTCGTTTATGACTTCAGCTTCAAACGAGCAATTGATTCAATATGTAAGAGATAAATACTATAAGTATTTGGATTTTTACCATAAAGAGAAATAATACGCTTTGTGATTTTAAATTTTGGATTTTAGATTTTGAATTTCAATTAAAATTTATAATCTACTTCTTAATCTCTTCCAAACGCTTTTGTCTTTGCATTGGGTTTTCGTTTAGTTTATTTTGCTGAAACAATTGATAACGAGTAGGTTCAATTTCTATTGGCCATGAATTATTGTTTAAATCAGTATCAGCAGTTTCTAAAAATGGATCTACACGTACTGAGATAACTTCCTTTTTTAAGATAAAAACTTTTGAAATAACTTCTTGTCCTTGAACCCATATTTCTGCTGGAATGCGAATTACTTCCGTAGTATTATCACTGTATGTGAAACGAACAATTAATGGGGTAACTAAACCACCTACATTTTTAAATGTTAATTCGTAGAAATGATTGTTTTCAGCTAATAATTTACTTTCTTCTTGTGTTAATTTAGTTTTGAATTTGTCATATTCTAATCGATCAAGCGCATCAACTTCGTAGATATTTCGTTTTTTATAAAAATCATCTAATGTTGGATCATTTTCATTCGCTGTCTTTTCGATCAATGTTTTAT
>Ga0315909_10001076_pt1 | contig 36879 bp, 25 predicted proteins | sample LakEriMetagenome_11_FD_203527 | JGI IMG/M metagenome (GOLD analysis project Ga0315909, IMG submission 203527) | Freshwater fungal communities from buoy surface, Lake Erie, Ohio, United States - Buoy 2 MA125 | ecosystem: Environmental > Aquatic > Freshwater > Lake | place: USA: Lake Erie, Ohio... | reverse complement strand
CCAGAGTTTTGTGGTGAACAGCTCCCATTCCATCAGGATTTGTTCGCAGGCGATCATCTTGACCACAAACTCAGGCTGGCCGGACTTGGCAGCTTGCAGGTGCGCTTTGCGAATGAGAGACGCCAGGCTTTGGTGTTCGCCGGGCTGGGAGAACAGCGCGGGGATGGCCTGTGTGATCTCCGCGAAGCCGACCAAGGCTTTTTGCGTTTGCGCGGCATTTTTTTCAGCCGTGCTCAGCAGTCCCGGTGCCGCAATGTGAGAGTTCTCCACCAGGATGTGGTGGCGGACCAGTGCCAGACGCATGGTTTCCACGTGAGGTGTCAGGGCATCCAATTGCGCGGCTACCTCGGTGAGTTGTTCGCATTCCCGCTGACGCTCTCGATCGCCCGCACAGGAAATGAGGCAACCCATTTGCAAGACTTGCAACGCGAGTTCCTCGAATGCTTTGATTTTTTCGCGATGCGCGGCCATCGCCTGCTTCGCGTCATTCATGGCATTTTCCGCGCTAAAGACGTTATTTTGGGCGATGCCGAAATCCTTGGGCTGGATGGTGTAGCCCGCGCTGAGCAAGACCCATGCTCTGGCGGCATGGCAGTATTTCAGTTCTTCCCGATCAAAGGCTTCAAAGCTCGCCGCCAGCGATTCGGACAAGCCGGAGAGCCGGGCGCGCCCTTCCTGATAGGCTTCCATGGTCGGCACTGGCGCGTCGAAGTCCGGAGAGATCGGCACCCAGAGCCGTGAGAGGTTGATGCGATCAAAAAAGAATTGAGCAAGGGATTCGCTCTCGCGGCGCAGCGTGTCCGCCTTTTGCGAAAGCTCCGCATTGTCCACGATCACGGCTTCGTCCATATCCAGCCCGGCCACGTTTTGGTAGAATCGCACGGAGCACTCCTCACAGAGCGAATCATAGTCGGCAAAGAGCACCGTGGCGGGAAGATCGGAGGAGAAAATGCCATCGAGCCGCAAGGCCTTGGCGGCTTCGATGCGACTGGCATCGCTCGGGTGGGTGGCGGCGAGGGATGTTTTGGTTTCCAGCACCTTGGTCCAAACGGTCTGTTGCTCTTCCTGCGACAACCCCAGCGTGCGTTGATGAGCGAGCTGCGGCAGACTTCTCGGCAGCCGGTTTTCCTGCCATGCCGTTTGCGCGATCTGGACGGCATGGGCATGGCCGAGGTTGAGCATGGTCATTTCACGGCAGGTTTCGGCAAACTGCTGGCTACCGGAAAATCCCGCTTCACACGCATCGGCATTGTATTCCATTTGTCGCATTGCAAAACAACTGATGATGTGGCCGATGTGCATGAGCGCCCACAGCAGTTTGCGTGAGAGCCAGACCGAGCCGCGGCAAATTTGCAGGGGAATGAGCAAGCGCCAGTCGCCGGCATTGGCGGAAAATGTATCCAGGCGCTCGTCCCAGGCGTCGCGCTCATAGACCACGCGGGCGAACCAGAAATTGATGGAACGGATCACGTAGGACAAGGCCATGCCGCCGCCCTGGGCGAAGTGTCCGAACTCGTGCGCCATGATGCCGCCGAAGGACTTCAGCGGCAGAGTGGCGATCGGCAATCCGATGGTGAGGTCGAGACGTTTGATCAGCAGATGGAACAGTCCGCCACTGGATCCGGCGGCGGCATTGACATCCGCGCTGATTTTGATCCGTCGCGGTGCTGGCGCGCCCACCGCGTGGCACACACGCTTGATGAAATCTTCCAGGAGAGGATTCTCACCCGGGATGAGAATGTGCTCATCGGCTTGTTTCTGCCTGCGCGCGAGCAAGGGCTTGAGCATGAAAAAAATCACCACCACTCCGGCCAAAAACGGCGTCACCGCAATGAGCAGAGTGATGAAATTGACCTTGTTGTCCAACATGTTGAGAGCGATTTCTTTCCAGCGCCAGACTCCCCAGGCTACCGCGCCGATGAAGGCAAGATAGATCAAGGGCAGCAGAACCATGGCGATGGCGGTGGAGGTTAACGCGAATCGATACAACCATGACAAAGGCACGGAAGGAATTTTTTCGGAGGAGAACGCCTGATCAATGGTGTCATGTGTGGCAGTCGTCATTTCCCCAACGCTGCCAAATTCTAACGTCAAACGCAATCCCGATCACGATCACGATGCCATTAGGAATTTCATTCATGAGATGCATGATGGCTAACGGAAAACAAACCATCACTCCCAGCCGCATCGTCTATCACGTTTTCTCTCTTTTTTCTTGCGCTCCCCCGCAGATGCGTCAATCTCCGTTTACTCGTGAAAAGTAGTGCTGCTTGAGTTTTTATTAGGTCGTGGGGCCTTCGCTCTCTAACGAGGCTGGTAGAAAGCTGCGGCAGCGGACTTCACGAATCATGCCTGAGTTCCTCCCTCAACATCTATACCACATCGATTTATGCTCTTCATCACCAACCGCTTTCCCACTCAGGGAATCAAGTCAACTGTCGGGCGGAAATGGGATTTTGATCTCAAAAACAATGCCTCTTCCAACTCCGTGTTCTATTGTGAACGGGAATCCAGCAAGTCATACACAGAAATCGGCAGTGATTCGTTTCTCGAGCGAATCAAGAATTCCTCTGCTCGCCAGATTCTCATATACATCCACGGGTTTTCGAACTTGCCGGAAGATGTGTTCCGCGGAGCCGCGGAGTTCCAGCTTCTCTGTGATCAAAAAATCGATGATGAAATTCTGGTGATCCCGCTGATCTGGCCTTGTGACGACGACAAAGGCGTGGTGCAGGATTACTGGGACGATCAAAAATCCGCTGATGCCAGTGCATTCTCGTTCGCCCGTGTGTTGGAGCGGTTTCTCGATTGGCGTGACAAAAACGAATCATCGGCCAAAGCCACGCCTTGCCTGAAGCGCATCAACGTCCTCGCGCATTCCATGGGCAATCGCGTGCTGAGAGAGACCATGGCCTGCTGGAGTCGATACGACCTGGCAGACGGCGTACCCTTGATTTTCCGCAATACCTTTTTGGTCGCGGCCGACATCGTGAATGAATCCCTGGAGTCCTCGCAGCCAGGAGAATTGATCTGCCACGCCTCCCGCAATGTGGTGGTCTATCATGCGTCTGATGATCTCGCTTTACGAGCCAGCAAGGCGGCGAATCTGAAAAATAAAATCGCATCCCGTCGTCTCGGACATACGGGACCGGAGAATCTCCAAAAGACGCCCGCCAATGTTTACTCGGTGGATTGCGACGATGTGAACACCGATTACGATTATCCGAAGGGACACAGTTATTTCCGCTCCGGAACGGCAAAAAACAAACCGGGCTTGGTATTTGATCACATCTTTGAATGTCTGCGCACGGGGAGGGTGTTCCCTGAAAATTCGGGACAACGCACGACCATCATTAAGCGCACCTCCCTCTAAAAAGAAGCAGACATCGCCTCATCCTTCTCATCACTCATACGACCATGACCACCGAAATCGAAGATCCCACACCAACGACTGATACTGCTGATGCTGCCGATACTGCTGATGCTATCCCATCGGATCCGGTTCCATCGTTGGCTGAGACTGCGGATCAAATCGCCGCGCCCTACTTCCGCAATGCGGGGACGAGACGAATCATCGCGGTGGTCGTGGTTCTTGCGTGGCTCTTTGTGTTCGCCTTCGGGCTGCTGATCCCCTCCGAGGAGTATCGGAAAAAACTGGGGTGGAATCCCACCACGAAGGAGACGCAAGCGGCCACAGAGATGCAGATCCGCGTGAAGACCTTGGAAAAAGAAATCGCAGACCTCAAATCGGAAAAGGAAAAAAGCGACAACGCTGGTAGTGCTGATGCCGAAGAGAAGCCTGCGGATGCGGTTGTGGGCAACACCCCGGAGGCACCCCCAACCAAAGAGTCCGGTGACGAGGCATTGCCCGCATTGGTCACCAAACTCGAAACCTTGAATGTCCACCTGGATGCCCTGATCAAAAATCCTCCCAAGCCCGCACAGGACGACAACAAAGTCTGGGCCTTTATTGTGGCCACCATCGCCTTCATGCCTATGAACATTGCCGTTCTTTGCATCCTGGCCGGTTGCATCGGCGCGTGCTGCGTGAGCGAGGAAACCGTCAAGGATGTGCTCTTGCAGATCAAGTCGGACGATCACGCCGCGCAACAGGGCGAGTTGAAAAGGAAGCTGAATTTCCTAACGGAACATCCGCTTTATTCCGCACTCCGTGGTCTGGTGGTTTATCTTCTGTTGTCATCCGGTCTTTTTATCTTTGCCGGGACCCAGCCTTTGGTGGGTGATATCGAGCAAACGGTCTCGCTCGCCAGCTACATCCGGCTCGCGGGAATTTTTTCCTTCCTATCGTACATTGCCGGGCACGACCCCACGGTCTTCACCAACATGATTCGCATGGGCAATCGCCAAAGTGTCGATAAATCCAAACAAAACTCCGGAAACTGAGCGCACCGCTCCTGCTACTCTCATCATTTCCCCCCAACACCTCAACCCACCATAATACTATGCCGCGCAAAATTGAAAACGAACCACAGAGAAGCGAATTCTGGACCCAGATCTGGCTACTGAAAAACAAGGACACCAGCGGAAAATTCAACTACTTCAAGGGCCTGACCTTGAAGGAACGGCAGGGGCTGGCCAATGTCTTCACCGATGCCCTCGAAGTCGAACGCCAAGTGCTACTGGGCGATGATTTCACACCCGCGATCCCCTCCCCGGCCACCACCCCCGCGGCAAATCCCTCCGCCGTCTCCACCGCGAAAAAGTCTGACGTTCACACGCCCTCGCTCTACAGCATGGGCGGGAAAAAACTCTGGATCCCCTGGGCGAAGACGTTCGAAAAGGGCAGCAAGCGTGGAGACTACTCAGGGGGATATCCGAAGGGATTGGTCGTTCACTGGACGGCCGGCCACCGCGATGGTCTGGCCAATGCTTTTTCGGTCATGAAGGGCGGCGGGTATCTCTATCTTGTCATCGATAAGGATGGCAACCTCGGGCAAACCAATCCTCTCAACGAATGGGGCTATCATGCCGGAACCTCATCCTTTTCCGGCATCAGTGGCAATGTTTCTCCCCACTTCGCCGGAGTGGAACTGCAAGCCGCGGGCAATCTCACGCCTCACGACGGAGGATTTTATCCTTGGTGGGATAAGAAAAAGGACGCGCAGGGCAACTACACCGGCCCTCACCAATTCCTCGCCAAAAACCGGATACCCGCCGAGGAGGTTAAGTATTCGGCAAAACGCGACAATATTTCCGCCGGCTACTATCACATCTACACCGAGGCACAAGTGGCCACACTGCGCAAGCTCGTGGCGTGGCTTCACCTGAACAACCCCGGAGTTTTCAGTATCGACCGCGTGGTCGGCCACGACGAAGTTTCCCCCAATCGCAAAACGGATCCTGGTGCTTCCATCGTGGAGGGAGGGAACATCCTCAGCATGCCGGAATTCCGCAAGCTCTGCAAAGACGACATTCAGATCATTCAAAACGCATAGCCCCGATACGATCGTCAGAGTCTCCCTCAGGGAGATGATGGATGGAGGAGGTGCAAGGGGAATGTCTCGCACTCTCTGCGCTTCTGCATTGACACGCGGTGAGGATGGGTTACAGCTTTGTCATGTCCCAATCATCGAAAATTACCGTGCTGTTACTCGCCTCCGTGGTGCTTTCTCTTTCTTCCTGCGTGCCCCTCGCCGTGGGAGCCGCTGCGGGATATGTCGCCCGTGACAATGGCTATGAGGTGCAGGCTCCGCTGAAAAAATCCGAAAGCTCCGAGCGCAATTACGAAGAAAACTCGGCCTACTGATGCGCCACTCGGTTTTCTCATCCCTCTCTCCGCTCACCACATGAAATCCATTTATCTCTGCCTCGCTCTCACGGGTGCCTCGTGGGCCCAGACTGCTAGCCCTCCGCCCGCGCCGCCTGTCACGGCAGCCGCCAGCGTCCCCACCACGGCGGAAATCTATCGCTCGGTGGTGCGCATCGAGGTCGCGACGCAGGTGCCGAATTATTCCGCACCGTGGAATGCCGGGCGCTTCAGTGGCGGCATCGGCACGGGCTTTTTGATCGGCCCGAACAAGTTCCTCACCAATGCCCACGTCGTCTCCAATGGCGAGCGTTTTCTCATCACCATCTACGGATCGCCGGAAAAACATCAGGCGAAGGTAGACTTCATCGCCCATGATTGCGATCTGGCCATCCTCTCGGTGGAGGACTTTTCTCCGTTTGAAAAGCTTCCCGTTTTTTCCATCGGCAAGGCCGTGCCGGAACTGGAATCGCAGGTGCGCGTCATCGGCTACCCGATCGGCGGTGAACGGCTTTCGGTCACGCGCGGCGTGGTCTCGCGCATCGATTTCCAGCCCTACTCGCACTCGCGTGCCGATTCGCACCTGATCGTGCAGATCGATGCCGCCATCAATCCCGGCAACTCCGGCGGACCGGTGCTGCAAGACAACAAGGTCGTCGGCGTGGCGTTTCAGGGTCTCACGGAAGCGGACAACACCGGCTACATCATCCCCACGCCCGTGGTGAATCGATTTCTCAAAGACGTGGAAGACGGTCGCTACGACGAATACACGGATCTCGGCATCAGCGAGTTTCCGCTGATCAATCCGGCCATGCGCGAAGCGCTGAAATTGCCAAACAACGGCGTCGGCGTGCTGGTCACGAACGTCACGCCCACCAGCAGTTGTGATGGGCAAATCAAGCCCGGCGATGTGCTGACTGGCATCGATGACCATCCCATCGACGCGAATGGCTCGATCTTGATCGAAGGAGAAAAGGTCAACATGCACGAGATCGTGGAGCGCAAATTTGCCGGAGACATCGTCAAGCTGCGCGTGTTGCGCGGCGGCGAGTCCATGGAGATTCCCGTGACTCTGAAAACCCTGCCGCAATCGCGCATGTATGCCATCAAGTATGAGGAAAAACCGCGCTACGTGGTGTTCGCCGGGCTGGTATTTCAGCCGCTGGACACCAATCTTTTCGCCACCGCTTCCTTCCGCGATGTGACCGTGCGCCGCCTGTATTCCGAGTATGTGTCGAAAGGGCGTTTCCAGGAATTCCAGGACATCGTCGTTCTCACGGATTTCCTCGCCGATGAACTCAACAGCAGCCTGCCACCGTACAAAGGCAAAGTGGTCAAATCGATCAACGGCACGGCGGTTACCTCGCTCGACCAAGCGGAGAAGCTGCTCTATCCGGAAAATCCCCCGGAAAATTTTGTCATCGAACTGATGGGCGTGGATCGTCCGCTGGTGCTCCCGTCCTCCCAAATCAAGGCAGCCAATGATCGGGTGAGAAAAAATTACAACATCCCGCGCCTCAGCAATCTGAAAGCCCGCTAACCCACCCGCCTCTTGCTCATGAAATCCATCTATCTCTTGCCGCTGTTATTGCTGGGTGCCTGCCAGAAATCCACGACATCTGCCCCGCCGCCCAGCGCCGCCGCTCCTGCCCCAGCCGCCGCCGCGCCTGAAACTCCGGCCACCACTCCCGCCGCTGATGCCAATCTTTCCGTGGTGCGCATCAATGCCACGCTGCAAAACTGGAACGTCGCCCAGCCATGGGAAAAAAACCCGCCGCGCCGCCGTCGCTCGCTCGGCGCGCTCGTCGGTGATCGTCAGGTCATCACCACTGCGGAAATGGTGGCGGATGCCACATTCGTGGAGCTCGAATCCACCGATGGCACCCGCCGCATGCGGGCGGAGGTGGCGAATGTGGACTACGAGGCCAATCTCGCCCTGCTGGAACTGCCGGAGGGAGAAGAAGCCACGGCCTTTTTCCAAGGCAGAAAAGTGCTGGAAATCGCGCCGACGCCGCCCTTGCGCGATACTTTGGAAATCATCCAGGTAGAGGACAATGGCCAGAGCCTGATCACGGCCGGGCAGTTGCTTTCCGCCGATGTGCGCGCCACGTTCCTGCCGGGCCAGTTGTTTCTGACCTACCGCGTCAAGGCATCGATGCAGTCCTCCGCCTCCTCCTTCACCGTGCCCGTGTTCAATGAAGGAAAACTCGCCGGCATCCTGAGCTCCTACGATAGCAAGGACCAGATCAGCGATGTCATCGCCACGCCACTGATCGCGCGTTTTCTCATGGAGTCGAAAAAGGAAACCTATCAGGGCTTCCCCAACCTCGGCGTGAACATCAATCCGACCGAGGACATCCATTTCCGCTCCTATCTGAAAATTCCCGAGTCGGAAGGCGGCATCTACGTCAGCAAGGTGCGCAAAGGTTCAGCAGCGGATACCGCCAAACTGCAACCGGGCGATGTGATTCTCTCCATCGATGGCAATCCGATCGACCGCCGCGGCTACTACAAGGATCCCATCTACGGGGCCCTGCCCTGGGTGCAGTTGGTACGCGGCAACAAATCCGCCGGAGACTCAGTCAAGCTCTCGCTCTGGCGCGATGGCAAAGCCCTGGAAGTCCCCGTCACGCTCACCCGTCAGGAAGAAAGCACCCGCTTGGTGCCGAACTACCAATTCGGAGTTGCACCGAACTTTCTCATCAAAGGCGGCATGATTTTCCAAGAACTCACCCGCCCGCTGCTCGAAGCCTACGGCGAGGACTGGGAATCGCGCGCGCCGCTGAATTTCCTGGATGCCATGAGCAATCCGGAAGCCTATCAAGAACGCCACGACCGCATGATCTGCCTGACCGGCGTGATCCCCACCCAGGCCACCGTCGGCTACGAAAGCATGCGCAACCTCATGGTGAGCCGCATCAATGGCAAACCGGTGCGCAACATGAAAGACATGATCGCCGCATTCAAGGCCCTGCCCCTGAGCAGCAAGGCGCATTCGATTGAATTCCTCGATGAAACCATCGTCATTTATCTCGATGAAAAAATGTCGGATTTGATCGATCAGAATCTGCTACAGCGTGGCCTGCATCAGCTCTCACGGGCAGAGTAATCCACCTTCGATCGCACCTTACGTGACGAGTTGGTCACGAAAAATGAAATGCCGGGGGAATCATTTTCGTATTTACATCGTGCTGGCATTAATCTTGCTGCCAATACGAACGTCCTCATGATGCCATCAACCTTCAGACACCCTTTTCTTGTGCTTCGGCGGGCGAAATCGCAGTCCCGCGCGCGGGGCTTTTCGCTGACGGAGCTACTGGTGGTAATGGTAATCCTGATGATTCTGCTGGTGGCGGCTGCGCCCGTATTTATGAAATCCAGCCAACGCGCGCGCCAAAGCGCCCGTGAGATGGTGAAGGGACACTTGCAGCGCGCCCGCTCGCACGCGATCGCCACGGGCGTCAGCACCGCGGTGATTGTGCCGGACTACAGCGCAGGCGCCGATCTTGGCGGGAAAATGCTCGGCCTCGCTGAGGTGAACTGGATGGCCACGCCGAATACCGGAAGCGGCGCGTTCCAGATCACCAAGATGCTGCAACGCTGGGAATCCCTGCCCGGCAGCATGCTGGTATTATCCCAGGCCGCCACCCGCCACCCGCGCACCACCATCATGGAGCAGTCCCTGCGCTCGCCCCTGACCATGGCGGGAAAATCGTTCTCCGGTGCCGTCATCGTTTTTTCCCCTACCGGCCAGATCATTTCTCCGGCTGACGGCGCGATGGAAATCGTGCTGGGTCAGGGCAATGTCAAAGCCGGGCAAGTCACCGCCACGGAAAAATCCGGCAATCGCATCTCCTACGATCTCCTGCAAATCAACCGACTCACCGGGCGCACCCGGCAAATCGATCCACCATGAACCTCCGCTCTTTTCGTCGTTTCACCAAACGCCATCGCGGTCTCACGTTGATGGAGGCGGTCGTGGCGCTCGGTGTCATCGGCGTCGCCGTGCCCTTGATTCTCTCGGCCACCGCCGTCAGCACCCGCACCCGCACGAATGCCGAAACGGACACCCGCTCCGCCTGGCTGGCCCGCACGGTGCAGCAGGAACTCACCTCGGCCTGGCGCGATCTACCGAGCCCGCTGTTCCCGGTGAAGCCCACGTTTCCCAACCTCGGCTCGCCCACCGCGCCGGAAGTGCTTCTCTACGATGCCGATGGCCAATTCCTCGCCCGCGGCAATGACAATGATTTCCTCAACGGCGCGCGCAACACCCGCGCCGTCTATCTTGTGAGTGTCCATGCGCAGAAACAAAATCCCGCGAACCTCACCAGCAACGAGGACCTGCTCTCGCGCGTGCAGATCACCGTCGCCCACCCCGCCCAGGGGCCCCGGCCCAAGCGCATCACCTGCACCTACACGATCTTGATTCCACGCCAGACTTCGCCATGAACTGTCCGCCACGCATGCCCGCTGCAGTCACGCGCCGCTTGTCCGGCGCGGCGGGATTTTCGTTGGTGGAACTGCTCACCGCCATGGCCGTGACCTCGTTGATGATGTTCGCCCTGCTGAGTTTGGTCGGGCAATCCAGCACGAACTACCGCGTTTCCCAACGCAAGGTCAGCGCCGTCGCCGATAGCCGCGCGCTGTTTCATTTCCTCGAAAACGATCTCTCCTCGCGCGTGGGCGATACCAAATTTTTCCTCCGCACCAATCCCGCGAATCACTCGGAATTCGCATTCATCCGCAGCCGCGATGCGCAGGACAGCAATGCCACCGGCGATCTCTCCACCTCGATCTATTACGTCGCCTTCAGCAACGATGATGCCAATAGCGGCTCGCCGAAACTCTACCGCCGCACCCTCGATGGGGCCAGCACCCAGCAACTGCTAGAAGCTGGCAATGCCGCGCCTTTCCCCGCCTACGATCCCACCACCGATGACCCCATCGCCTACAACATCGTGCGCTTCGAGATCCGCGCCCAGCGCCGCGCTGCCGATGGCAGTTGGCAACCGTGGATCGACACGTCTCCCACCGCTCCCGAACAACTCGAAATCATCCTCGATCTGAGCGATGATTTTTCCGCCCAACGCCTCAGCCAGGAACCCCAGTGGCTGGCGCTGGCCAATGAAACGAACCTCCAACGCCGCGAGACCGTGCGCCGCTACACGCACCGCATCACTCTGAACCCATGAGGATTTCCCGTCCACACGCTGCCGCTCCTCAACGACAGGGTTTCGCCCTGCCGATGACCATCATGGCGATCGCCGGCATGATGCTGCTGCTCATCGGCCTCTTATCCGTGCTCACCCTCGAACGCAAGACCGCCCGCTCCTATTCCGACCAGACCAGAGCGGAAATGGCCGTGGAAAGCGGGCTCGCCGATGCCATCGCCACCATCAGCCCCATCGCCAGCCGCGATGACACCCTGGTCTTCCGCCTGGATGATCCCGTCACCCCGCTCCTCCCCGCCACCGCCACGCAGCCGTCCCGCGAGCAGTTTTTTACGTTTGGTGCCTTGTATGATACGGGAAAAAAATCCTGGCGCGTGCTCCCCTTCGTCAGCGGCCTCACCGAACTATCCGGCGGCGCTTCCGTGATCGATGGCACCGCCCTGGGCAATCAGCTACGCGCCTTTGCCACCGAGCCACTGATGAGCCTGGGCAATTACGACCGCCACGTGCCGCGTGGCACCTGGGTCAATGTTCCCGCCACCGATGCCCCCTACACGATGCGCTACGCCTGGTGGGTCGAGGACCTGGGCGGTCGCCTGGACGGAGCGAATGCCGGAGCAGATCCCCGCAGGCTGGGACAATCCCCGCGCGAAATCAGCTACCACACCATCTTCAGCCCCACTTCCGATACCGTCACCCCCGGGCCGCAGGACAAATTGATCGCCCAGCGCGAAAAACTCCGCAGCGCCGCCAGCATACGCCCACTTCTCGGCGAGGCCGATGCTCTGAAAATCGAGCCTTTCCTCACCTACCAACTCCCCAAGACCGCGCCCATCGTGCCACTCATCCCGCACGGCTTCGGCTATCCCGATGCCGGGCAACCGGCGAAAAACCTCACCAATCTCATCGCGCAAAAAAACGTCACCGAGATCGCCACCCACATCGATCGCAACCTGCCCCAATTCCAAAACCGCAAAGGCGGCTTCCCCGCTGCCGAAAACTACAGCAAAACCATCGCCGCCAGCATCATCGACTATACCGATGCCGATAGCGATGCCACCACCGGCCCCGACTTCCGCGGCGTGGACAGCTACCCTTTTGTCAATGAGCTGTTCGATCGCTATGAATGGTCGGGCTCCACCGCCAACACCCTGACCATCCGCGTCAGCACCTACCTTGAGCTCTGGAACCCCTCCAACCAATCCGTCAGCGGCACCTTTCAGTTCGAAAACATCAATCTTCACAAAATCCGCATCCCGCCCGCCGCCGAGCACACCTTCGCCCCCGTCACCTTTCCGCCACAGCAAGTCACCATTCCGCCCAATGGCTTCGCGGTCGTCTTCTGTGGCACCAATGACTACACCTTCCCCCTCGGCGCCTTTCCGCCCAGCACCTTGGATTTCCCCAGCCCCGATACAAGAACTAGCAGCTACCGCCTGCGCTGGAATGGCGCCATCGTGGACTGGGCGCGTGGCGGTGTGACCCGCACCTCCGGCACGCTGCAGGCCGGTGCCTCCCGCGCCAAGTGGAAAGGAAACGCCTCGCCCGCCCACGACCACAGCATCGGTCAGCACGGGGATCCGCGCGCCTCCTACTACATCAACACCTCCATTTTTCCTAACAACTACGATGCGAATAGTAACTGGGGCGGCAGGGCACTGAAGCCCACGATCTCCAATACCAATTTCCGCGAAGTCCGCATCATCCGCTGGCCGGACCGCGGTCCGGAATCACGCACCGGCACCGTCGCCGGCTCGGATTCCCGCTTGCCCACCGCACTGGCTCTTCCCGCGAACCAGCCGACCATGGCACCCGCGTTCATCGCCAACCGCGCCATGCTTTCGCTGGCGGAAATGGGCAATGTCTTCGATCCCGCCCAATGGAGTGCCGTGGAAACCCAGGGCACTGCCTCCGCCAATGCAGGCGGCGGCTTCACCCTCGCCATTGGCCGTCCGGAGTTTGCCGTCTTCGATCGCGAGGGCCAACGCGCCGCACAGTTGCTCGATCTCTTCACCCTCACTCCGAACAACAGCATCCCGCAAACCTCTCGCGTGAATCTCAACACCGCCCCGCGCGAGGTGCTGCGCAGCCTCATCGCCGGACAGGCCCTCACCAACGATCCGGCCCAGGGCACGCTCTATCCGCCCAAGGACAGCACCGTCGGCGATCGTTTTGCGGATGCCGTTATCGCCAGCCGCAGCCGCGCGCCGCTGCGCGCACTCTCCGATCTCAATCTCATCCGCAGAAATCCCGCCGCCGCCCGAAACTACGCGAATCCCGCACCTGATACCGATCCCTTTTTCGGCAGTCCCTTGCAATACCCCGCCGCCAACCGCCCCGGCGACACCTGGGACGATGCCGGACGCGAGGAGCTGTTCCAGCGCGTGAGCAATCTGGTCAGCTTCCAGAGCAAAACATTCCGCATCGTCGTCGCCGGACAAGTGCTGGACCAAAGCGGCACCATCATCGGCCGCCGCAACCGCGAGTTTACGGTGGAAATTTCCCCCGCCCGCAATCCCGATGGCAGCATCATCCCCGGCAAGCCTCTGCAAATCCGCACTCTCAACGAGCGCGGGCTTTGACGCTTTCATGGAATTCATGCCAGCGTGATTTGCCGATTGACATCTGCTCCCCGCAAGGGGCTAATGGAACCATATGCAAGCCTTTCAACTGCAGTCCGCCGTCGAACAAGTCGCCGAGTATCTCAGCAAATCGATCATCGCGGGAGAATGGCTTGACGAGATGCCCGGCGTGCAGTCGCTGGCAGCCCGGCTGGGTGTCAATCACAAGACGGTGGATGGCGCGATGGCGCTGTTAGAGCGGCAGGGCCTGATCGAGGGACAAGGACCACGCCGCAGAAAAACAATCGTCGCATACCACCAACAAACACACAGACGCTCGCTCACCATTGCCATCCTTACGAGTGATCTCGTGGACTTTCGACTCGATTACATGGTGGAGCTGCAGCACGAATTGGCCGCGGCAGGACACACCGTGCGGCAAGTGAACCATCCGTACACCGAACTCAGCCTTGATCTACGGCGCATCGCGCGATTGGTGAAACAAACCGAAGCCGATGCATGGATCATCCTCGCAGGAACGCGGGAAATGCTCGAATGGTTTAGTGGGCATCACGCCCCGGCCTTTGCCCTCTTCGGGCGCAGACGCGGGTTGACCATCGCATCCACCGGCCCTAACAAACCGCCGGCCCTCGCCGCCGCCACCCGCACACTCCTGGAACTGGGACACCGCCGCATTTCGCTACTAGCGCGGAAACGCCGCCGCCTCCCCGAGCCGGGAGCGCCGGAAGTCGCATTCCTTGAGGCGCTCGCCGCCGGGGGCATCGAGCCCAGTCCCTTCCATTTGCCCGATTGGGAGGAAACCGTGGAAGGCTATCACCATTGCTTGGAAACGCTCTTTCGCTATACGCCGCCCACCGCTCTCATCATTGATGAAATGCCCTTTTTTATTGCTACCATGCAGTTCCTCTCCGACCATCAGTGGCGCGTTCCGCAGGATGTATCGCTCATCTGCACGGATTCGGATCCAGCCTTTGACTGGTGCCGCACCTCCATCGCACACCTGCACTGGAAAAGCCGCCCCATCGTGCTGCGCATCGTGCGCTGGGTAAAAAATATCAGCCAACAGAAAAAAGACGTCAAACAAAGCTCCACGCCCTGCCATTTCATCCCGGGTGCCACCATCGGCCCTGTGATCAAGCCATGACCCTCATCTCTCTCTTTCCTCATGAATTCTCAGTCATCTCCGTCCGATGCCACCAGCCCCGGAGCACCCTTTTGGAAAAAACTGTTTGTCGCCGGCGCGTTCGAATGGGCGTTCCGCATGCGCGGCGGTGAGGCTCGCTCGTTTTTCGCTCCGCAGGATGACAGCGGCACACTGCTCGCGGAAAAAAACACCTGGCTGGACCAAGCGCCGGACCGCTATGTCGCTGCGACCGATGCCGGAATGCCGCTCGTGCCCCTGCTCTGGAGCATGGCGGAGGAATGGGGACACGTAACGGCCCCGGAGCACCAGCCCCGCGACCTCGTGACGCTGGCGCGCCGCTGGGAGCCGGATGTGCTGTTGATGGATTCTGCTACGATGAACGTAGTAGCTGGCGCCGTGTGCATGCCGTCCTCCTGGATCCTGCAACACGCGATCGGCAAGCCGGTGCACGCCGTGCATGACATGGTGCCTGAACTCAATCCACAGATCGGCGACAAAATCGATCGCTTCCTGCGCCAACTCCCGCCGGGCAAGGCCTTTCGCCGGGAAAACTGGAGCTTTACCCGATCCGCCGAATACAACTACCACCCGGCCCTGCAGCGCGCGAAGCTGGATGAAACGATCACCATCGAGGAAATCCACCTGCGCGTGGAGCAGCAGCTTTTCTGTGCAATCCCCGGCGCGGTGCTGATGGGCATCCGCATCGAGCGCTGCCCGCTCACCGATCTCGCCAGCGATCCCGAGGTCTGGAGCCATGTCGCGCACAAAATCCGCACCATGCCCGATGACGTGGCCGACTACAAAAGCATGCTCCGCGCCCGCGAACCGATGGTCGAGGTCATGCGCCGCTACCAGGATTTTGCCCTACCGTGAAGGTCCGCGCGGCGTGGAGGCGATGCATGGTTTTTTGTGACAATCGCAGTATTTTTTGAGAGTTTTGCGACCGGCTGTCGTTATATGGCTGGTGCATCATTCCCCGTGCCGTAACAACCTCTCCACCATGAAATACTATCAAACCATCGCAGCCGTCGTGCTGATGCCATTCCTGCTATCAGCGAAAGAAAAAGAAGCCGCTCCTGCCGTGCCTGACGTCAGCGTGGAAAAAGTTTCCTTCGGGACACAAGTCAATGAGGCAGCCTTCGACGCCAAAGCACTGGCAGGCAAGGTCCTCGTCGTCGAATCCTGGGGCGTCAACTGCCCGCCCTGCATCGCCAGCCTGCCGGAAATGCAGAGCCTTGCCAAATCCGGCGAGAAAAAAGGACTGGTCGTCGTAGGCCTCGAAGCACAGAACAGCTCGAAAGAAGCCATTCTCAAGGTGCTGAAATCCGCCCGCGTCACCTACCCGGTCATGCAGGGTGGCAACATCGGCGTGGCGCACAATGGCATCCCCCATGCGGCCGTTTACGGCGTGGATGGCAAACTGCTCTGGCACGGTCATCCCGCCGATGACGAGTTCAAACGCAAGGTCAAGGAAGCCCTGCGCGCGGTGGAAAAATAAGCGCTGCGATCCTAACAAAACGGCATCCTGCGGGATGCCGTTTTTTTTGCTCGTTACACCCGATCTCTCGCGTTACCGGGATCCAGATGCTTCCGATGAAGTGATGCGATCCCCCCACCGATGGACAATGACTTCCCGGGCGCAACCCGTGCAGGGTAGGAATCCCTTGGTAGCATTCACCCGGGTAGTCTCACTAGGAGAGGAAAGGCCTGATGAGGCTTGGCGTTGGGAAAACGCCGCCACGATCAGCCCACCACTTCCACGGCTTCCGCTTTGGTTTCCTCCACCTCGCGGTAATCGGCGTTGGTGATTTTCGCCCACCACAAGACAAGCGCCGAGGCGACGAAGATCGAGGAGTAGGTGCCGACCACGATACCGATGAGGATCATCAGCGAGAAGTCGCGCATGGACTGACCGCCGAAGAGATAGAGCGCAGCCACCGAAAACAGAGTGGCTCCCGAGGTCAAGACCGTCCGCGACAAGGTGGCATTGATGGCCTCGTTCATGATGTCTTTCAGCGTGCCGGTGCTGTAGCGCAGTTGCTCGCGGATCCTGTCGAAAATAATCACCGTGTCGTTGATCGAATAGCCCGCAATCGTCAGAATCGCGGCGATGTGGATGAGCGAGAGCTGATTGCCGCATATCACCACCAGACCACAGCTGATGATCACGTCGTGGAACAGGGCGATGATGGCACCCACCGCGAAGGACAGACGATAGCGCAGACTGACGTAGAGGAAAATCAAGGCCATGCCCATGAGCAAGGCGAGGCTGGAATCCCGCAAAAACTCATCTCCCAGCAATGCCGAGACTTCTTCACGGCTTGGCGCGCCGATGGAGGCAAGCTCTGGGAAAGCTTTGGCCAAAGATTCTTCGACCAATGGCGCATCTTCTTTATCACAACGCACGGTGAGCAATCGTCCGCTTAGCAGATTTTTCTCTTCCTGCGGCACTGCGCCTTTTTTCAAGGAAATCCCTTTGATAACTTTTTCCACTTCCACAAAGGGCAGACCCTCTTTTTCTCCAATGGCGTAGGTGATGATCGTGCCACCCGTAAAGTCGATGCCCAGTGATTTTTCTTTTTTCACCGCATAGACTCCAAGAGAAGCGATGACGAGCGCAAACGAAAGAATCGCCGCCACGCCCCGTTTGCCAAGGAAGTCAAAATTCGTCGCCTTGACGAGGTTGGCAAACTTGAAGGTTTTGATCATGTTCTTATCCACACACCAGCGGAACAACACCCGGGTAACTAGGATCGAAGCAAACATCGATGCCACCAGACCGATCGTCAGCGTGATGGCGAAACCTTTCACCGTGCCGCTGGCGCGCCAGAACAGCACGATGGCGGTGATCAGCGAGGTGAAGTTGGAGTCGAAAATCGCCGTAAAGGCTTTTTCGTAAGCGAGGGCCAGGGCGTTTTTCACGGATTTCCCTGCGGCGATTTCCTCGCGCAGACGTTCGTAGATCAGCACGTTCGCATCCACCGCCATGCCGATGGTCAGCACGATACCGGCGATGCCGGGCAGCGAGAAGGCAAAGCCAAACATCGCCATGATGCCGAAGAGCATGACCGTATTGATCACCAGACCGATCAAGGCGACAAAACCGGCGAAGCGGTAGTAGAGCAAAATGAAAACAAAGGTCGCCGCCAGGCCCAAAAGTCCCGACATCACACCCTGCGTCACCACCGCGGCACCGAGTGTAGGCGATACCGTGCGCTCTTCATCAATTTTGAGCGGGTTGTTGATCGGGTTCATCAGGTTTTTCGCGAGGGAAACGGCTTCCCCCTCGGCGTTCAGGCCCGTGATTTGGAATTGTTTGCCCAGCGGCACTTGCTGCACCACGGGAGCGCTGATGCACTTGCCATCCAGCACGATCGCGATTTTATCGCGACCTTCCGCCATCGGCGATGTCAGGGCGATCATCTTGTCCTCGCCCTCGCCATTCAGCGTGATGTCCACACGACCGCCGCCCATGGGATCGGGGGTGGCGCGCACGATGTTATTGCCCTGCACGGCGGGGCGACGATTGAGAAGGATGTTGCTGGTGATCTCTTTTTCCTGCGGAGTGCCTTCGTCAACTTTAGAGATAAAAGGAAACACCTTGTAGCCCGGCTCGATGTGCTGACCGGAAGCGACTTGATCGGCCAGGAGGGCGGATTGTGGATGAACCTCACGCAGTTCGAGCTTGGCGGCTTCTTGCAAAATATCGCGGATTGCTTGAGCATCTTCGGGTTTGACACCCGGCATTTGCACCACAAAACGATCTACGCCTTGGCGGAACACGACCGGCTCTGCCACACCGTTGTTGCTCAGACGTTTCTCAATGATGACGATGGCATTTTCCGTATCCTCTTCCGTCACGGGAACCAAGTTGCCATTTTCATCAGTGCGCGGCTGCACCTGCATGGTGAAAGAAGAACCCCCGACGATATCGATCGCTCCCTTGAGTTTTTTCTCCAAAGGCAGCAGAGCGATGACGCAGAGCAAGGTGACCAGCACCAGCAAGACAGAGCCGACATCACGCTTGCGGCGCTCGTGCTCGGTAGCGAAATACCAGCCGAACAGGACCAACAGCACCAAACCATAGCAGAACAAGGCCAGGGGCTCGGTCGTGACTTTTTCCATCCATGTGGGAAACGACAGTTTGTTCAGCCAATCGGGCAAAACAGCGAGAAACGACGGAAGAGACAACATGTGCATACGTGGGTAAAGTTCCAAAAATGATGATCAGGCGTCCTTCTTCACCACCAACGCCACGGCGGCTTTGTCAAATTCCACCATGGTGCTATCGGCGATTTTGATCACCACGGTTTTTTCTTTGATGTTGTGGACCAGGCCATGGATGCCTGCGGTCGTCACGACCTTGTCGCCGGTCTGCATGGATTCGATGCGCTGTTGCAGTTCCTTGCGCTGGCGTTGTTGCGGGCGGATGAGCAGGAAGTAGAACATGACCACCATCAATCCCATCATCAGCAGGCCTTGGTAGCCGGGACCGGAACTGGGAGCGGAGCCGCCGGTTTGCGCGAGAGTGGTGAGGAAGGATGAAATCATGATTGTTTGAGGTAGCGTTTGATGAAGGAATTCTTGAAAGACACAAAGGTCCCGTTGGCGATGGCTTGGCGCGCGTCGCTCACGAGGCGCAAATAGAAATGCAGATTATGGAAAGAAAGCAACCGTAAAGAGAGAATTTCTCCAGCGCGGAACAGATGGCGGATGTAGGAGCGGGAAAAGCGGGCGACGTGCGGGTGGGCCGTCTCGCAGAGCGGCCGGGGGTCGCGGGCTAAGGCGAGGTTCTTGATTTGGATCGGTCCATCGAGGGTAAAGGCGGTGCCGTGACGGGCCACGCGGGTGGGCATCACGCAGTCAAACATGTCCACCCCCCGCCCGATCATCTCCAAAATCTGCGGCGGCGTGCCCAGCCCCATCGCGTAGCGCGGCTTGTTTTCCGGCAAAAACGGCACCGCATTGTCGATGGCGCGAAACATTTCCTCCTCCGGCTCACCGACGCTCACACCGCCCACCGCGTAACCATCGAAGTCCATCGCCGCCAGCTCGGTGGCCGACTGCGCGCGCAGATCCGCGTAGATGGAGCCCTGGACGATGCCAAAATGGTGTTGCCGCCCCGTGCCCGAGCGCGGCTCGTGCTGCATCACCCAGTCCTTGCAGCGCCGGGCCCAGCGGGTGGTGAGGGCGAGCGACTCCGCGGCGTATTTTTCCTCACAGGGATACGGCGGGCATTCATCAAAAAGCATGGCGATGTCCGAGCCGAGCGCCGCCTGGATCTCCATGCTGAGCTCGGGCGTGAGCATCATTTTCGAGCCATCGAGGTGGTTTTGAAACCGCACGCCCTCTTCGGTGATCTTGCGCAATTTCGCCAGTGACCAGACCTGGAAGCCGCCGGAGTCCGTGAGGATGGGCTTATCCCAGGAGGCGAACTGGTGCAGCCCGCCCATGTCCTTGATCAGCTCGTGCCCCGGGCGCAGCCAGAGGTGGTAGGTATTTCCCAGGATGATCTGCGCGCCGAGGGCATCGAGGTCATCAGGATGCAAGGTCTTTACCGAGCCCTGCGTGCCCACCGGCATGAAAATCGGCGTCTCCACCGTGCCATGCGGCAGATCAAGACGCCCCAAACGCGCTTTGGATTCGGTATCGGTCTGGAGCAGGGTAAACGGCACAGGCGGATGTAAGGGGAAAATGCGGACAATGAAAAGCGGGATTTTGAAGGGAGGGCGGATTGCCTGAGCCTCTTTGCCCCGAACGAGCGATCGTTCTCCCTAGCGCAGAAGCGCGGCGGGTTGATTGGTGGTGATGGAGCGGGCGCCCTGGGCTTTCATGCGCTGCGCCACGGCGGGATCATCGACCGTCCACACATGCCAGGCAAGACCTTGTTGTTGCACGGACCGCACGATCTGCGGAGGGATGGCGGCATTGGTGCTGAGTCCATCGGCACGGATCTTTCGCATGGTCTCCAGGATATCGTTGGCCGATTGTTGCATCAGGGCGGGTTTGTTTGCCTTATAACTGAGAAGCCAATAGGCCTGCTGCTGCGGCACGGCGGTTTTCCATGCTTGTACGACATCCTGATGGAAGGAAATCAGAATCATTTGTTCCGGCTTGAGGGGGGATCGGCGCATTTCCTCAACAAGTTTCGGCACAATGGCCGCGCCGCATTTCACCTCGATGTAGATTTTTTTCCGCGGCGGCACCGTGGCGAGAACTTCCTGAAAGGTCGGAATGACCGTGCCCAAAAACGGCGCGCCCCGGTGATGGCCCACGTCGAGCTGGCGCAATTCCTGCAAGGTCGATTCCTTGACGATGCATTTTTTTCCCGCCACGCGATGGGTGTCTTCATCGTGGATGCAAACGATGTGCCCGTCCTTGGTCAGGTGGAAATCCCCTTCAATCGCATCGGCCCCCTGCTTCCAGGCCAGCTCAAACGCCGGAATGGTGTTTTCCGGGGCATCGTGCGAAGCACCACGATGCGCCACAATCATCGGCGACTGCGCGTGCAGGCAGCTCGTGCAGCCGGAGATAAACAACAAGACTTGGCGCCAGATCTTCATACGCCATGACTCTGCGACCGATTGCCCCTTTTGACAAGGGGGATCACCGGCGAACCCGAGAGATTTCCTTGCGGAAATCCAGCTTGTTTCCCGTTTTACTCCTCGCCAGCGATCACGTCTTCCAAGGTCTGGCGCTTGCGCACGAGCGTGGCGTTGTCGCCATCCACGAGGATTTCCGCGGGCAGCGGGCGGGTGTTGTAGTTGCTGGCCATGACAAATCCATAGGCGCCGGCGGAGAGCAGCGCGATGACATCGCCGGGCTGGAAGTCGGGCATGGGGCGATCTTGGCAGAAGAAGTCGCCACTTTCACAAATGGGGCCGACGACGTCCGCTTTCACGAAGTCGCCGTGTTTTTCAATGACGGGCGCGATTTCGTGGTGACCTTCATAAAGCGCGGGGCGGATGAGGTCGTTCATGCCGGCATCCACGATCTTGAAGGTCTTGGCGCTGCCTTTTTTCTCGTAGAGGCAACGGGTGAGCAACACTCCGGCATTGCCGACGATGTAGCGTCCCGGCTCTAACAAAATTTTCAGCCCGAGGTCCTGAAGCAGCGGCACGACGGAAGCACCGTATTCCTCGATGGTCAGCGGTTTGCTTTCCTCTTCCTTGGTCTGCCACCAGTGGAGTTGGCCGGAGGCGAGAGAATCGTGATAGACGATGCCGATGCCGCCACCGATGGACCAGAACTCGATGCCATGCTTGTCCTTCAGCGCCTGGGCCAGAGGTTTCACCTTTTTCACCGCCTCCACGAAGGGCTGCACGGAAGTGAGCTGCGAGCCGATGTGCATTTGCAAACCGCGCATGCGCACGTTTTTCCATTGCTCGCTGGCCTTGGCGTAGAGGCCCTCGATGGCGTCGAAGTCGATGCCGAATTTATTCTCCGACTTGCCGGTGGAAATGTACTTGTGCGTTTTGGCATCGACATTCGGATTCACCCGGACGGCGGCCGGGGCGATCACGCCGAGCTCTTTCGCCACTTCATTCAGGTAGGCGAGCTCCGCTTCCGACTCCACATTGAAGCAGTAAATCCCTTGTTGCAGAGCGTAGATGATTTCCTCGCGCGTCTTGCCGACACCAGCGAAGGTGCAGTGTGCGGGATCGCCGCCGGCCTTGATCACGCGGAACAACTCGCCGCCGGAAACAATGTCAAAGCCCGCCCCGGCCTGTGCCAGCAGACGCAGCACGGAGAGATTCGAGTTCGCCTTCACCGCATAGGCGACTTCGTGATCGAGCCCATGCAGGGCGAGATCGAGGCGGCGGTAGTGATCGAGAATCGTGTTGCCCGAATAGACATACAGCGGAGTGCCGTATTGATCCGCCAGCGACTGGAGGGCGACGTTTTCACAGTGGAGTTGGCCGTTGGTGTAGGAAAAAGCGTGCATGCAGGCGCGCACGCTAAACGCAAATCACCCGATCGCCAAGCGGGAAAATGACGAACACGCGCTACTTCAGGCGCGGGGCGGAGAAGCCTTGCTCGCGGATTTTTTTCAACAGAGCCTGGAGCTCGGTGACTTTTTCCGGATTCTTCTCCGCGAGATTATTGCGCTGGGTGAGGTCTTCCTTGAGGTTGTAGAGGCCCACGGGCTGGCCCGAATACGGCGGCACCTGATGCTTGGTGCGCCAGGCATCGGACGGCTGACGGGCGGCTCCCGTTTTGGCATCGATGAGCACCCAGTCGCCATCGCGAATCGCGTATTGATTCGGCGCAGTATTGTGCACCATGGTGGTGCGCGGTTTTTGTGCGGATTCTTTTTTGAGATACGCGTAAAAATCGTGGGAATCCTCGGCGGAGTTTTTCGGCAGCTCGTATTGCAAAAAGCTGGCGAGGGTGGCCATCATGTCGAGCTGCGCAAACAGCGCATCGCTCACCTCCCCTGCCTTGGTGACGCCCGGCCACTTGAGGATGGTGGGCACGCGGTGGCCGCCTTCGTAAATGTCGCGCTTCAGCCCGCGCAGGGGCGCTGCCGACCAGTGATCGAATTTTTCATCGCGGGCATAAGCGTAGGCTTCCGGGCCATTGTCGGCGGAGAAAAAGACGATGGTGTTCGAGTCCAGCCCGGCATCGCGCAGGGCCTTGAGCAGTTGACCGCAGGCGTCATCGGTCTGCACCACGAAGTCGCCAAAGGCACCGGCCTTGGATTTTCCATCGAACTCATCCGTCGGCACGATGGGCGCGTGGGGCGAGGGCAGCGGGAAGTAGAGGAAAAACGGCTCGACTTTCCCTTTGCGTGATTGGATGTATTCCACGCCTTTTTTCGTGAGCGTGGGCAGCACTTGATAGAAATCCCAGTCCGAGCGACCGGGACCCTCGCGGCATTCCCAATTCCCTTCTTTAGTATTTTTCGGTGTGGTCTTGAACGTGATGTCTGGCGGGGTCAGCACGCGGTCGTTTTCGATCCACGCGTAGGGCGGAAAGTTGATGACGTTATCGCCAAAGTAATAGTCAAAGCCGCGCTCCAGCGGGCCGCCGCGAAAGGGTTTGGTCCAATCGAAGTCCGAGTGCTTTTTCGATTTCGGCGGCGAACCGGGCTTGCGGATCGAATCCCAATCCCAGCCGAGGTGCCACTTGCCGATGCAGGCGGTGGCGTAGCCTTTGTTTTTCAGCATGGCGGGCAAGGTGAGCTGGCCGGGCTTGAAAAATGATTTGTCGAAGCCGCCATCGATGCCGTGAAAATCGCGCCAATGATGACGCCCGGTGAGCATCGCATAGCGCGAGGGCGTGCAGATGCCCGAGGAACTGTGCGCATCGGTCAAACGCAATCCCTCGCTGGCCAGTCGGTCGAGATTCGGTGTCGGGATTTTTGATTTCGCATTGAAACAACCGAGGTCGCCGTAGCCAAGGTCATCGGCGTAGAGGATGACGATGTTCGGCTGGGGCGCGGCGAAGAGCGGCAGAGCCGCGAGACAGAGAGCGAGGAAGGTGCGGATCATGAGAGGTTTTTTTACGCGATGATGGAATGGATGACTTTCGATGGCTTGACGCCCACGAGTTTCTGATTGAGTCCCTGAAAAGGAAAGGAAAGTTTTTGTGGGTCGAAGCCCATCAGGTGGAGCACGGTCGATTGGAAATCGCGCACTTGCACGGGATTGGTGGCGACGCGGTAGCCGAGTTCATCGGTCTCGCCGAAAGTGATGCCGGGTTTGACGCCACCGCCGGCCATCCAGATGGTGAAGGCGTTCGGGTTGTGATCGCGGCCGACGAAGGCATTCGCTGCGCCGCCGCCGCGGTTTTCGTGCATGGGTGTGCGGCCGAACTCGCCGCCCCAGACGACGAGGGTGTCATCGAGCATGCCACGCATTTCGAGATCGCTGAGCAGTGCGCCGATGGCCTTATCGATGTCGTTGCATTTTTTCACAAACCCGTCCTTCAGAGATTCCGAGGCGCTGGAGCCGTGCGTGTCCCAGCCCCAGTCGAAGAGCTGGATGAAACGCACGCCATTTTCCGCGAGGCGGCGGGCGAGCAGGCAGTTGTTGGCGAAAGAAGATTTGTTAGGGTCGGCCCCATACATGTCGAGGATGGGCTGCGGCTCATTGCGGATGGTCATTACTTCCGGCACGGACACCTGCATGCGATAGGCCATCTCATACTGGGAGATACGCGTGACCGTTTCCGGGTCGCCGATTTCCTCGTGCGTTTTGGCATTGAGGCGGCTGAGGGTATCGAGCGCGGCGCGGCGCACATCGCGGGTGAGACCCGGAGGATTCGCGGCATTGAGCACGGGATCCGGACCAGTGCGGCATTGCACACCCTGATAGACCGAGGGCAAAAATCCATTCGCCCAGAGTGCCGCACCCGCGCGCGGCGAGCGGCCACCGGAGAGCAGCACCATGAAGCCGGGCAGGTTCTGGTTTTCGCTGCCCAGGCCCCAGGTGACCCACGAGCCCATCGAAGGATAGCCGAGGTTTTGATTGCCGGTGTGCATCAGCAATTTCGCAGGCGCGTGGTTGAACTGATCCGTGACCATCGACTTGATGAAACACAGTTTATCGGCGTGCTGGTAAAGCGAGGGCAGTCGGTCGGAGATGGTGGCACCGGATTTACCGTGTTGCTTGAATTGAAACTGCGGTCCTAACAATTTCGGCACTCCCTGAATGAAGGCGAAGCGCTGGCCTTCCAGATATTCCTGCGGGCAGAGCTTGCCATCATACTTGGCGAGCATCGGTTTGTAATCGAACAGTTCCATCTGGCTCGGCGCGCCCGCCATGTGGAGGAAAATGATGCGCTTCGCCTTCGGTGCCAGCGGAGGGGCGAGCGGCGCGAGCGGCCGCGTGGTATCACGCGGCGCGGCTTGCGATGACGCCCCCAGCGCCTGCGAGCCCAAGAATAACCCACCCAGCCCAAACGCTGATTCCTTGAGGAAATGCCGCCGCGTCGCGTGCTGGAGTTGCTCGTGAAGGAGATGTCGGTGGAGGTTCATAGTGAGTATTTGATTTGACTGATCCGACTCATCGGACCGATCAGTTGAATTTGTTAACGAGTAAGGGCTTCGTCGAGGTTGAGGAGGACGGAGGCCACGACGATGAGGGCATCGGGCGAGCTTGCGATTTTCTCGTGGAGGACGATGAGCTCTGCGGTGCGGTCCGCTGTGATCTCGCGGGAGGTGGTGAGGCGGTAGCCGTGGGCGATGGCGGCCTTGAGATCGTTGGGCGCGGCAGATTTCATGCGCTGGGCAAGGGCGGCGGCGGCTTCTTGGAAGGCCTCGTCGTTAAGAGTGGTGAGGGCCTGCAAGGGGGTGTTCGAGACCAGACGCCGCTTGGACGCGAGATCGCGCGGTGGCACATCGAAGGAGGTGAACAGCGGATAGAGCAGGCTGCGTTTGAAATAGATGTAGAGCGCGCGGCGGTAGCGCTCGGGATTTCCCGGCGGCGGGGTGGTCCAGTCGTCCTTGACGAAGGGTTTCCATACGCCGGGTGGCAGCGGTGGATGGATGGGCTTGCCGCCGAGTTGATGACTGATGAGGCCGGAGACCGTGAGTGAGTTATCCCGCATCATTTCCGCCGTGAGGCGCTGGCGCGGGCCGCGCGCGAGCAGGCGGTTGGCGGGATCGCGCGCTAACAATTCCTCGGTGATGGTCGCATCCTGGCGATAGGTGGAGCTCATGACCAACTCACGCAGCATGGCCTTGATGCTCCAGTTGTGATGCGTGGAAAAACGCAGGGCGAGATGATCTAACAGCTCGGGGTGCGTGGGCGGCTCACCGGCGGAGCCGAAGTCCTCCGGCGTGGGGACGATACCGGTGCCGAACAGCTCCAACCACAGTCGATTCACGGCGACACGGGCGGTGAGAGGATTTTGCGGAGAAGCGATCCAGCGCGCGAGATCGAGACGCGTGGCGCTCGCGCCTTCTTTTTTCAGGGGCGGGAACAAGACGGGGGTATTTCCTTCCTCGATGAAATCCGCTTTATCGAGCCAGTTGCCGCGCACAAAAAAATGAGTGGCGCGCGGGAAGGCGGGATCGCGTTCTTTCATCACCGGCGTGGCGACGGATGGAATGGCTTTGAGCTTGGCGCGGGCCTCCTCGATCTGTTGTTGGGCGGCGGTGATTTCTGGTTGTGTGCGATGCCCGATCCACTGCGCCTCATCGGTGAGTGTGATACGACCGCGTTTCGCGACCATGGGATAGCTCGCGGAGTAGATGTAGCCGTTTTTGAGGGTGACGCGGAGTTTGGCACCGGGCGGGAGAGTGAGTGGCTCGGCGAGAACGAAAGTAGCGAAACGCGGGGCGTGAATTTTCGAATACGTTCCCCAGGCGCGCTCGTGGCCTTTGATCGAGAGATTCGGATCGAAGGCGGGATGCGCTTCATCGGCAATGCCTTCGTGAAGCGGCACAGGAGACGCTTTGCCATCGGCGGCAATCACTTCCAACTGAATCTGGCGGATGATGCCACCCCACTCCGGTGTGTGTTTGGCTTTGGCGATATCGAGCGGCAGCAACTGCAAACGCAGCGCGGTGACGGTGCTGAGCCCGGTGCCGAAGGTGAGAAAATATTCCGCACCAGCGGCGACGTTCGGATCGGCGCGGAACTCTGGAACGCCGTTTTCTTCGGAGATGGTGAGCAGGGCTTTTTTCGCCTCCGCAGTCATGCCTTGCGGCTGACTCCAGCGGGTGGTGGCATCGATTTTCTGACGTTGCTCGTGCAGCGCATTTTCCGCGTTGTGGATTTGCGTGAGCAAGGCATTGGCCTCCTCGTAGCGCGCGGGATCCAGTGGCACGGTAAGCTTGGGCAGGTCTTCTGCCAGATCGGCATCGGCGGATTGATTGAAGAACTCCATGAAATCATAGTATTCCTCGTGGCGGATCGGATCGTAGGGATGTGAGTGACATTGCACACAGCCGAAGCTGATGCCCATCCACGCTTCCCAGGTGGTGCTCATGCGGTCCATGACGGCGACGACGCGAAACTCTTCATCGTCCGTGCCGCCCTCGCTGTTCACTTGCGAGAGCCGGCTGAATGTCGTGGCGATTTTTTGATCGAGCGTGGCGTTCGGAATCAGATCGCCGGCGATTTGTTCGATGGTGAATTGATCAAAGGGCAGATCGCGATTGAACGCATCGATGAGCCAGTCGCGGTATTTCCATACTTCGCGGCGGCTGTCATCGGCATAGCCTGCAGAATCGGCATAGCGGGCGAGGTCCATCCAGACCGAGGCCCAGCGCTCGCCAAACCGCGGCGAGGCGAGAAGTCGCTCGGTTTCCTTCTCGATGGCGGTATCGAGATCGGCGGCGGCGGCGGTTTTGAAGATCTCGATGTCATCGATGCTCGGCGGCAGTCCGGTCAAATCGAAGTGCGCGCGACGCAGCCACTGCTCCGGGCTGGCGTGTCGCGATGGCTTCAAATTTTCCGATTCCAGACGGCCGAGGATGAAAAAATCCAGATCACTGCGCGGCCAGTTATTCTCCTTCACCGTGGGCAGCGGGTGATCTTGGGGAGGCACGAACGACCAATGCTCGCCCCACTGCGCGCCCTCGGTGATCCACTGGCGAAGGACATCGATCTCCTTCTTCGACAGCGGCGGGCCGTGTTCCGGCTTCGGCATGATGTCATCGGGATCGGTGGTGGTGATGCGGGCGATCATTTCCGAAGCATCGGGTTTTCCGGGCACGATTACCGGTTTCCCCGATTCCCCCTTGCCGAGCGCGCGGTCGCGATAGATGAAAGAAACCTCCCCCGCCTCCTTCACGCCGCCGTGGCAGGCCGTGCAGTGGGCATTGAGAATGGGACGGACATCGCGCGAAAAATCAACCTCCGCCCGGGCCACAGAGCCGAGGAGAAAAAACGCAAAGCATCGGGTAACTACAGCCACGGCAAAAGGAGATTATTTTTTGATGAGTTCGAGCATGCCTTTGCCCATCGCTTCACCGATTTGCATGTAGGCACCGGCGTTCTGATGATAGTGGAAGCCCTGATTTTTCGGTGAGTCCTCGACTTTGGGGAAAAAGTCGCGGGTCTCGACGGTTTTGACATTGCCCTTGAAGTCAGGGTATTTCCCCTTGCTTCCGTCGACGGCGAGCTGGGCATTGGCAACGGTCAATCCCGTGCCTTCCCGGCCCTCGTTGCCGCAACCGACAGCGACCACAAACGGCGCGTTGGGGGCATTGAAGTCCTTGCGCAGCGACTTGATGAGGTTGACGAGATTTTGTTCATAGCGCGCGGCGGTCAGCTCGCTGCCGGTGTCCTTGTGCCCTTGAAACCAGACGAAGCCCGCGATTTCATAGCCACGCCCTTCCCAGTGCGGAAACGATTCATCGAACTTGGCGAGCACATCCTCCGCGCTATTGACGCAATCATCGTATTGCTTGCCGGCATACCAGTCGATGGGCTTGCCGTTTTTGTCGAGCCATTCGGCGGGTGGTGGTGTGGCAATGCCTTTGGCGGGATCGGCGTCCCAGGAGTCCGGTTTCTCTTTGTAAGCGGCGAAGACTTTCTGCGTTTTGCTGCCGTCCTTGCCCACGACTTCGCCGAGATAGCGTTCGCTGCCGGGGGGCAGGAAGTCCCAGTAGAGACCGCGATTGCCCTGCGAGGTTTTGAGGATAAGCACGGGCTCCTCATGATAATCACCCATGGCCCAGCCAAAGGCGAGTTCCGGACCGATGTTCCCCTCGCCCGCCCCGCAGCCGATGCTCAGCCATTTGTTACCGGTCGCGGTGACCACGCCTTTGTACCAGACATCGTCGCGGGACTTCCAGTTGCCGTCCTTGTCGAGGAGGTAGGGAAATTTCCCCTGATGTTTCACGAGAGTCGTGAGAGTGCCGGGGATGTCAAGACGCGCGGTCCAGCCGAGGCCGCTGGCGTTGGCGGTGAGGTAAGTGATTTTGAAGGGAACTTTTTTGCCAGCTTCGAGTTTGACGGATTTTTTGATCGCCTTGCCACCGGGTTCCTTACGGTGCGCCTCGATGCCATCGACGACCATGATGTTGTGTTCCGAGTCGCCATAGCCGGGGCGGAATTCGTAAACGCCGGTCTCCTTTGACTGGATAAAGCCACGCACGATCTGCACGCCGCCGCCGGGAAACGGTGTGGGGGTGCCGCCACCGAAGCTGGCGAGCTTAAGAGTGCTCGTGGGCTTCATGGCCTCGTAGTCCTTCGCGGCATCATAGGCACCTTCATAGACCGAGAGGGTAGGTTCGAGAAATTCATCGCCCCAGCGCGTGCCGCCGGAGTCCACCTGACCGATGCCGACCATGTTCGATTGTCCGGACAGGATGTAAACTTTGACCGGCTTTTCCGCCGCAGCCGCGCAACCGATGGCGGCAAGGATCGCAAAGAGAGTGTGTTTGATGTGCATGCGCGTGAGATGAATCGATAGGATTTTGCTACTGATTGACTCGATGAGAATGACATTTGTTGCCTGCAAATGCAAGCGGGAGAAGTTAGTAGATTTCTATGGAGGCACAGTCCTATCGCGACTACCCTACTCCACTTCGAGCGAAGTGAAGTTCACACTCCCTATTTGCCGGGGTTAGCGGTCGAGGTCGAGGTCGTCGAAGGTGGGGACGGGGGCTTTTTCTGGTTTGTGGATTTTGAGCAGGGATTTACCGGCGCGGGCCTGGAGGGCTTGCCATTCGGTGTATTTGTCGTCCTTGTCCATGTGGGCCTTGATACCGCCACGGAGGCGTGTGACTTCGATGTATTCGATGACGTCTTGCAAAGCCTTGGCGGCGATTTTCGCATCGGCGGCGCTGAGGTTTTCCATGCCTTCGGCATTGCTGATGAGGCTCTCGGCGGCATTGGAAACGCCTTTTTTCAGGCACATCATCAGGGTGCTGAGGGCGCGGGCTTCGTGGACGGCGCCTAACAGTTTGATGATTTTCGGTTCGAGGGTGATGGCGAGCATGGCATCGGCGAAGTCCATGCGGGCGGCGCTGGAGATGTCGTTGTAACCTTTGGGACCGAGGACCATGCGACGGACGCTGTGCGGAGCGACGATGGCGGCACGCTTGGGACTGGCGGCGGCGAGATCGAGCATGACTTGATCGGCGGCACGTGAAGGCGAATAAGACAAGGCGGAGGCGATGGCATTGAGGAGTTGCGGGTCGTCCTGCTCGCCGAGTTTTTTCAGGGCGGCGAGGGATTTTTCATCTCCGATGCGGGCGAGGAGATAGAAGATGACGAACTTCGCGTCGGGCGGGGTGGAGCTTTTGGTTTTGAGCAAGGCATCGCGGAGTGGGGCGGTGGTGGTGGGGACATCGCAGAAGGGGGCCAGGGCGTCTTCGCAGCCCTGGGCATCGGCGCGCTCGGTGGCGGCGAGGAGGTGGGCGAGGAGGTCGGGGATGGAATCGGCACCGGCGAGAGTGGCGTAGGCTTGGGCCGCGGCGGCGCGCACGGTGGCGGATTCGTGTTTGAGAGAATCCTTGGCAAGGGTGGTGGCCGCGCTGTGTTTTGCGGTGGCGAGGACGGTGAGGATGCCGGCTTGGGTTTCGGGGGATTTCGCGTTGGCGAACAAGCCGATGAGATTGGCTCCGCCGCCGGATTTCACGAGAGTCACGGCGAGGGCGCGGCTGTGGTCGCGGACGCGCCAGTAGTCGCTGCCGAGATAGGGCAGGAGGTCTTCGAGAGCTTCGCCTTCTAACAGCTCGACGAGAGCATCCATCGCGGCGATCTGACGGAAGGTGTGTTTGTTCTCGGGATGGGCGAGGGCATCGCGGCAGAGTTTGATTTTTGCGCCAGTGCCCTCGGCGGCATTGAGTTCGACGAGGAAGAGTTTTTTCACATCATCGGCGATGCTGGGGAGATTGCTCGGGGTTTTGTTTTGCTCGATGGCGATCAGGACTTTGCTGAGTGGGGCGCGGACTTCTTTCCAGTTGGTGGATTGGTCTTTGACAGAAATTTCCTCGATGGGATTGGCGATGAGCGCGGTTTTAATCTCGTCGGTGAGATCGGCGAAAGCGCCTGGTTGTGTGAGGACGAGTGCGGGGTTGACGATCGGATCTTTAAAACCTGCTTCGCCACGGATGCGGCGGGGGATTTCCGCTTTGACGCGGATGCGGTGGGCGTTGGTTTGGATGCCTTCGAGGTAGCCGAAGTTCGAAAGCATGGCCTGGGCGGGGGCGTTGCGGGCCGCGAACATCTGGTCATAGACCTGTTCTTCCTCGGCAATGAAGGTGAGCGGGCCGGCGAGCCGGATGACGGTATCTTTATCCCATACCTTGATCTTGGAACCGACAAAAGGACCGCCGCCGGTTTCTTCGAGGATCAGGTTGGTGAGGGCTTGTTCGACGAGAGTCTCATCGAGGCCGGCTTGGAACGGTGTTTTGCCGAGGGCGCTTTCCGATTTCAGCAGGCTTTCCTGCAGCGCGTTGCGCACGCTGTTCGGCGCGATGGCGGTGCGTTCGGCAATGGCGGTTTGCAGCAGAGCGAGTTGGTTATCGTGGTCCACGGAAGCTTTCGCGACAACTCTCACCGCAACGATGCGGACAAAGTCGGTGGGATCGCTGAGGAGTGGTATGACTTTCGAGAGATTGGAAAGGATGGTGTCATTGCCGCAAGCATCGAGTGCGATGAGGGCGCCATGACGGAAGCGGGCATTTTGATTTCCTAACAACTCGATGAGTCGCGGGACGATGGCGGCTTCACCGGCCTGGAACCGTTTGCCGAGTTCGGCGGCAACCTGTTTGCGGGTCTTGGGAATGAAGATGTCAAGCAAGTCGAAGAGTTCATCGGTGGAGCGCTCTTGCCATGGTTTTCCGGCAAGTTTTTTGAGATGGTCGTTATTCAACTGACCATAGGCGCTGACGAGGAGCTGTTTGGTTTCACGCTCGGTGGGGTAGAGTTTTTCATCGACGTCCTTGCCGGTGATGAGAGTTTGTTTGAGGATAACGGCTTGGTGGAAAACCTCCGTGGCGGTGGGGTCGCGCAGTGTGCCGTATTTTTCGGAGGGCGAATGATAGACGAAACTGCCGTCATACATGCGGCAGAGAGTGCGACGCCAGCGCATGTTGCGCTCGGCCATGGCGCGGATTTCCGGGCCGCAGAGAGTGGCTCCCCAACTCGACCACTGGGTGTGGTAGTCATGGGCATGGCCGCCACGCGGGGTGAAAGAGGCGTGGGCGGACATCATGGAGAAATACTTGGCGGCGTGGTCATCGCCAATGAGCTTCATGGCGAAGGCGGTGCCGGCATTTTTGCCATTGCTGTCATCGGTATCAGCAGCGACGTGGTCGCCGTAGGGGATGGCTCCCTGATCGACGTAGGAGCCGAAAAATTTGTGGGCACGGACGATGGCGGCATCGATCTCCGGATGCTCCACGCCGAGTTTTTTGGCGAGGGCGATGAGAAAAAAACAGCGATTGCCAGCAGCATTGAGAGCGCCATAGCCGGGGTTCATTTCGTGCAACTTACCGCCGTTGAAGGAGGGAAACGCGAAGGTATGTCCCCATGAACCGGATTTGCTCTGGCCCATCGCAGCCTCGATCGCGTACTTGCGCAGGGCGGGTAAGACGAAGTCGTCGCCAGTGGCTTCGTAGTAAAGAGCGCAGTAGAGGCCGACGAAGCCGTGGTGCCAGGTTTGCATGCCATTGTAGCCTCTGTAGCCTGGCTCGAAGCGGGCGCCGATGGGTTCCGTGGGCGGTTGCCACGGGCAGTTGTTGCTGCGCACCCACTGCTTGACGATTTCGCGGTGCTCGGGTTTGCCGGAGGCGATGAGCGCCATGGCCTCGATGACACCGCCTTTGCCGGAGCGGGGATTTTTTGGATCGGCGACAAATTTTTTCTCCAATGATTTCCATGCCTCTTCGAGGATTTGTTTCGTCTTCGGGCAATCGTAGGGGGCGGTGTCGGTGTATTCGGGGAAGGTGCGGAGTTTCAGTTCGACATCGAGTGTGATCGGATCGAGCGGATATTTTTCGAGGTCCATGTTTTTGACCTCTTCCGCGCGTTCTTCATCCGCTTTCCAGTCGTAGAGAGAGTCGTCGGCAGCGGCTTCGTTGATGAGTTGGTCGATGTCGGTGCCTGCGATGTTTTTGGCACCGGTGCGCGCGGCGTAGTTTTTATCGCGCCAGACTTGGAAAGTGATCTTGCCCGCATTGACTTCGCGTTCCGCTTCGATGATGGCATTGCCGATGGTCAGGCCGAGGTTGCCGCCGGCTTGGAATTTGACGCCATTGATGCCGGTGATGACATCGCCCGGGATGAATTTGCCATCGGCGGGCGAGCCTTTGATGGTGCTCTTGACGAGAAGTTGGTCGCCGCCCGCGCCGCCGGACATGTAGCCGGAAATGCCGGTGGGGCCGAAGTGGTAAAGATAAGGTTTGTTTTTCGATGGCGGCAGGCCTTCGCCCTTGGTGAGGTCGGTGAGATTTTCCGGGCGGACGGTTTCCTGGATGATGTCTCCGCCATTTTGGACAGCGGCCTGTTGGTCCTCGGTGACCTCACGTTCGTCTTGTGCGAAGGCTAGGACGGTGAGAGAGAGGAAGAAAAGGAACGTGGCTTTCATGATGAGAAATGATGGATCAGGTGGCTCAGACAGATCGGACGGATCTTATTTTTGAGTGAGGAAGAGGGAGAAGCCGGTGGCGGCGGCGAGGATCTGCAAGCTGGTGAGAAATGCTTCGTCAGGTGGTGTGGGGAGATTCCAGACGAGGTGGATGTTTCGTTTGGCGCGGGCGCGAGAGGTTTTGCGCTGGGTGAGTTTTTCGAGGATAACGGGGAGGATCTGTTGAGCCTGGGCGGCGTCGGCGAGGAAGCAGGCGCGGCCGAACCAAAGAGACTCGAAGATGAAGTCGGGGGTGATGAGAGGGTTGTCGGTTCTCAGCACATCGAGCGAGTCGACGTTTTTGCCGAGGCGTGGCAGGGTTTCGGGGAGGGAAATGGTTTCATTGGTTACGCAGAAGAAGACGTCGCCTTGGCGGACGAGGTGGGCGAGCTCAGCGGGGAGATCGCGGCGAGGTGTTGCGGGGCGGCTGACGACGGGCGGGAGTGGTGTAAGGGCATTGCGCCATGCGGCGGGAAAGGGCAGCGGGTAGGCAGCACGGGCGTAGGAGTTGGCGCGGGCGAGGTAGTCGAGGAAGAAATACGAGATTCCTAGTAGCAGAGCGATGTAGGTGGCGTTGAGGTTGAGTTTGTTCAGCTTGCGCGCGGTGGTGACATGCGGCTCTGACATGAGAATGGGTTTACGGGCTTCCTTTTCCTCGGGCAGGGCCTCGGTGGAGAGTTGTTCGGCGGGCTTTTCGGTGTCGATGAGATTTTCCAGATCGTTGCTTTCGGCCGCGGATTCGCCGCGCTGTTTTTTGTTTTGTTTCCAGGCGGGATCTTGGTTTTTTTCGAGGTGGTCGAGGTATTTTTTTTCGGACTCGTCCATGCCGCCTTTGTCGATGAAGTCCTCGGCGCCATCTTCGGCGAAGCGGATGTCGGCGACGTTTTCACTGCGCGCGTCTTCGAGGGCTTTGCGTTTGGCGGCGGCGACTTCGAGAGCGTTGCTGGAATTTTCCGCAGCCTGGGCATCGATGCGACTGACGTGCATGCGGGAGTTGAGAGTGGCGAAAAGGTAGGCGCAAAGGGCAAGAGCGAGCGGAAGCCAACCGGGGGTGGAAAAGTGGCGGCGCAGGATCCATAGCAACGGGACGGCGAGCCAAAGGAGCACGCTAAGATAGCCGAGGACGCTGAAAGTGTTAGGGCTCATTGTTTCTGCTTCGAGATCGCATCGTTCCACTGGTTGAACGAATAATAGAGGAGGTTGACGCCGAGGTTCATGGCGGCCTCGCGCATTTCCGGGGTGACGTCGGTGTAGCCTTGGGATTTCCAGGCACCGTTCATGTCGCCGGGGTGATAGAAGGCGATCCAGCGGCCTTCGTGTTTGATGCCGAGGGCGCGGGTGCCGCCGAGACGCCAGAAGGGTGGCGCGCCGTTCGGGAAGGTGAAAGGAACCTGATAGAGCATGTCGTCATCGGCGATATCGATGAGGGGTTTGTCCGGGAAAACCTGGCGGATGACACGCATGAAATTGTTGTGGAAATTAACGGATCCGGCATCGGCAATGAGCATGCCGCCGTTGAGGCAGTAGTCGCGGAGGATTTTACGGTCGGATTCGTTGATATCGAGGTTGCCATCGCCGGTGAGGAAGACGAAGGGCGGGAAGCCGTCTTTGGGGTATTTTTTCAGCAACGCGACGGAGTGGCTTTCGCCGCTGCTGGCGATTTTTTTGAAGCCGGTGACTTCGGCGAAGGAGCGGAGGAAATTGATATCGGCGTTGGATTCATCCATGCCGTCGTCCCAGCCGGGACCATTATGCTCCAGGCGGATGAAGCGGATTTTGTAGTCTTCCATGCCCTCCGGCCAGCCGCCTGCTTTGCCGCCGCCTTTGCCCATTTTGCCGGACTTGGCGTTGTTTGCCGCGTAGGTGGCCTGGGTTTGTTCTTCCATCTGTTGATCGACCTGGGTGTCGTCGAGGTCGGGTTGCTCAAAGAGGATGGCGGAGTTGGGGCGCAGCGTGAGGGTTTGTTTCTTTTTCTTTTTCGGCTTCACCATTTGCACCACGGCCACGACGGGTTCGCCGCTGCCTTTGGGGACGCGATAGGCCTCGACGCAGCCGCCGAGGCTGAGGATCCACGGGATGAGGATGAGGATGGCGAAATGGGTGAGGGTGCTGAAGTAGAGGCTGCGGCGGTGGCGGGGATCGCGGCCATGGGTGCGCAGGTCTTCCAACACGCGGTCGCCAGCCATGGCGGAGCCTTGTTCGCTGGTGAAGGCGGAATAGACCGAGCGACTGCGGAGCATGACGTGGGTCCATGCGGCGAAGAGTGCCATGGCAAGGGCGGGCCAGGCGACGCTCCACCAGAGGCGCAGCAGAGTGACTTTCACCGGCTTATCGCCGTGGATCATGGTGTCGTTGGCGAGGATTTCCGTGTAGGCTTGCCAAGTGACCCAAAGGTAAAAGGCAACGAGCAGGTAGGTGGCGAGGAGTGGCAGGCGGAGGATGTGCCAGGTGATGCGGTGGCGGTAAAATCCTGCAGCTCCTGAGGCGGCAGCAAGGATGGCGAGCAGGCCGAAGAGTTGGAAAATCAGTGTGAGCGAGGAGTCAATGTGCAGGCTTTGGAAAAGGATATGCACATCGGCATTGCTCGACAGGAAGGCTGCCAAGGCGGGCGGGAGCCACGCGTAAGCAGCAGCTGCGAGACCCGCGAGGGAGGCGACTGCGATGGCAACCACAATCGCC
>Ga0315909_10001074_pt1 | contig 36900 bp, 25 predicted proteins | sample LakEriMetagenome_11_FD_203527 | JGI IMG/M metagenome (GOLD analysis project Ga0315909, IMG submission 203527) | Freshwater fungal communities from buoy surface, Lake Erie, Ohio, United States - Buoy 2 MA125 | ecosystem: Environmental > Aquatic > Freshwater > Lake | place: USA: Lake Erie, Ohio... | reverse complement strand
TACGATTTCCAATCAATGCAGGGTGATAATAAATTTGATTCGCAGTGTGTTGAATACCCAGGAATACAAGATATTAAATTTCTTCCATTACTATGTAGTTCCAAAAATTTACCATGATCATATGATGGTTCATAATTTATTGAGTATTTGATATGAGTCGTTTTGTCTTCTTTTAAAAATTTAAATTTAGTTGCAAAGGTATTAGTTGTGGATGGAACCGGCATCCAATGAGATAATTCAGTATGAAGAACCTTGGTCATAAAATCCTTATACATCTCCTGATACTTATCACCATGATCATAAAGAGTTACATACTCAACTGGTAAGGTAAATCCATCCAAAAGAATTTTATCCCAACCAGAACGATGGACATAATCGTCTTCTACAAAATAAATTACAGTTTCGTCATCAAAGTTTTGGGAAAGAATATGATTTACTGTTTTAATAAAACTTTGAGATTCTTTTCCACAATCGACCTCATAAACATTGGATTCATTCTTTAGGAATGTATCTTGCCTTTCTCCATAATGCTCATCATATACGATTGTATAATCTGTCGTTTCTGGATTCAGGGTGTTCTTAAAATTCTGAAATACTTTTTCTTTATCCCACCATTTTGGTCTTTGTTTTCCGGGACTTTCTTGAATTTTGGAATAATAACAATGCCTTAAAAATACTTGAATTTTTTTCATACTAAATTACCGGAGATAGAAATTCTAAAATCATCACTTGTAGTGAATGGATAAACGCAATGTGATAAGTGTGCCGGGAATAACACTATTCTTCTTTCCCAATCATGATCAACATATAAGGTTTCAAGAGTTAAATTTCCAAGAATATTTGGATATAAAAATTGAAACGCTGATGCCGCTTTATTTTTTGACTCTTTTACATGAGGAGCATTTAATTCATTCTCCACTTTGTATGGAACCTTCAACCAACAAACAAAACTGAATGTTCCTCCATGATGATGAACCGGATTAAACTCATTCTTTTTTTGAAAATTGACCCAAAGATTTCCAGATTCAAAATGAAAATCTCCAGTCTTTCTTAAAAAGTTCCAATGTTCACCATAAGACTTACACATCAAATTCATAAATGGTTCAAGATATGGAAGAGACTTTGGAAGACCAAATTGCTTTTCTATATTTCCGGCAAGTCCATCATTCCATTTTTCATGATTTTTCCAATCAGATTGAATTTCTTCAATCTCATTCATAAGAATATCGTAAAGTTCTTCAGGAAGAATACCTGATGTTACACCAGGATTTGGTAGTGGTATGTGATTAAACATAATTTTCTAACTTATCTAAACTGTATTCATTCCACCAAGATTTCCAATCAATAAAGAAATCCTTATCCCATTCTGTCTGCATGTGAAGAACTAATGATGGAATAGGTGTAAAGCAGTAATATCCTTTCTCATAATAAATCTTACAAACACTGTCCAATTCCATTGTTTCTGATACTTCGCTTGTTCCCATTTTATAAAACAAATCCCAATGTTTTTTTATAATATCAATATGTGTCATTAATGTGAATGCTGGATGAATGTTTGTTCTCCAGTATCTATCTTTTGACACTACAATTTGGCAAGGAACTGCAGTATTTTCTGCCTGGTGATACTCTGCAGGTTTATTAAAAGGAAACACACTTGCAGGAGCACTCAGGTTGCAACTGAACTGATTAATTGCATGTATCATTAGTTCAATTGAATTTTGTTGATGTAGAAAATCATCCTGAACAAAATACACCCAGTCACTTCCATAGTCTCTTCCGTGCTCATAACAACGAAGTATAGAAGGCATTATACCATAAGTTTCAAGATGTGTTAAGTTAATTTTAAATTTTGCAGTATCAATAAGTCTCTGAAGAATATCTAGGAACTCTTGATCCGAATGATCATCAAAGATTTGTAATTCTATTTCATAATTTGGATATTGTTCTTGTGCATAATTTAAACTATCAATCAAGGAATATACACATCGAGAACAGACTTCTATTTTTGGAGCATTACAATATCTTACTTGAGAGTCGTCTCTATTTCCTTTTGAATGTGTTTGAAGAACTACTAATAAATGAGATTTCATAAATCAAATTTAGAATAAATTTTTACATTTTCCTCTCCTATGACATCAATAGGATTTTGAGAAATTTTAGAAAGATTTGGTCTTATATCGTGAAGACCAAGAAGACCCCACTGATCATCTTTCTGTTCTCCGCAGGCATTTTCAATATTGTTAAATGTATTTGTATGAGAAGGAACTTCTAAAAACTCATAGATTTTATTGAGTTCTTCTTCTGGATTTTCTACAAGACTATTATATTCAACCAAATGGACCCAATCTGGATATTTATTGAGTCCATAAATCATACTCTCATAAGAAGGAGAAACATAATATCTCCAAATATATTCGGCACGATTATTATTTGTGATTGGTAAATTATCTTTTCTTAAATGATTATCAATAAAATTTTCTTTATGATCTGTTCTTTCAATCAATGAAATATAAGATGTGAGAACTTCTGGAATAGAACGATATGTTGCTACAATCTTTGGTTTATTGGAAAGAAATATCTGAACTGTATCAAGGTTCTTTCCCCAAAATCTATGTTTATCTAGGATTGTTGATTTTGGAATATGATTATAAAAGTTAGCAAGAACTGCTTTATAAACATTATAAGAGATTTTCTTGCGATCAAAAGTAAATTGAATATCAAGTCTATTGAATGATTTTTCAATATCAGTTACAACATCACCCAAAGGAGAAGTTGGTGATACATAAATGTCTGGATGTTGATTTAAAAGTGATCCAAGTAAAGTAGATCCACTTCTCGGAAGACCTCCAAGAAAATACAATGTTCTCATATTTTATTGCTTTTTATTATATATTATAGCACAAATTGTGATTAATTTTTTGCAATTGCTGCTACAAGGCGACTTCCAGAACTGACTTGTTCCCAGTTAGTACCTCCGGCAAATGTTGTAACTGGAGTTGATCTATTAGTAGTAGTAGCATTTCCAAGTTGTAAAAAGGCATTATCTCCCCAAGTCCATAGAGTTCCATCAGTCTTAATTGCTGCTGTACTATTTCTATTAGCACTGACTTGTCTCCAATTAGTTCCTCCGGCAAATGTAGTTACTGGGGTGTAACTATTACTATTGATCGTACCATTAGTTCCAAGTTGCCCCTCACTTTCATAACCCCAGGTCCATAAAGTTCCATCGGTCTTGGTTGCTGCTGAATGTAAATCTCCAGCACTGACATATCTCCAATTAGTTCCTCCAGCAAATGTGGTGACCGGAGTTGATATAGTTACATTAAACCCAGAAGAAACACTACCGTAAACAAATCCCCAAGTCCATAAAGTTCCATCGGTCTTGATTGCAGTTGTATGATCACCTCCAACACTGACTTGTTTCCAATTGGTTCCTCCGGTAAATGTTGTGACTGGAGTAGATACGCTACCTGATATAGTTGCATTTCCAAGTTTTCCAAAATCTCTCGGACCCCAAATCCACAGAGTTCCATCAGTCTTAATTGCTGCAGTATGAGCATTTTTAGCACTCACTTGCTTCCAGTTAGTTCCACCAGCAAAGGTGGTAACTGGAGTAGATCTAATACCTGTCGTAATTCCATTTCCAAGAACCCCAGATTGTCCATTACCCCAAGTCCATAAAGTTCCATCGGTTTTTATCGCTGCTATGTGAGATAAATTTCCAACACTAACTTGCTTCCAATTAGTTCCTCCAGCAAATGTAGTTACTGGAGTTGATCTATTAATCGTATCTCTAGTTCCAAGAACTCCATTAAATCCTCTTCCCCAAGTCCATAGAGTTCCATCTATCTTGATTGCTGCTACATGTTCTCTCCCAGAACTTATTTGTCTCCAATTAGATCCTCCAGCAAATGTGGTGACTGGAGTGGATCTATCACCCGATACATCATTATTTCCAAGTTGTCCAAGTTGCCCATAACCCCAAGTAAATAAACTAAACAAATCCGGTAGATTATAAGTAGGATCAACGCTTTCTATGGCACAAACACGATATCCTCCAGAAGAACCAACGGACTTCCAATTACTTCCACCCAAAAATGTTGTAACCGGAGTGGATGCATAAGTAATGCCTGCTTGAGCAAATTGATATCCAGTGCCCAATTGGTCTTGTGTATCACTTCCCCAAGTCCAAAGAGTTCCGTTGGTTTTAACTGCTGCCATGTGATATCCACCACAACTCACTTGTTTCCAAGTTGCTCCTCCGGCAAAGGTGGTGATCGGAGTGGATACATAAAGTTCAATATCGGGAGCACTAGAAAGAGGTGCCTTTGCATTTCCAAGTATTCCATAATACCCATTACCCCAAGTCCATAGGGTTCCATCATTTTTAATTGCTGCCATCATATTTACGGTGTAATATCCACCAGCACTGACTTGTTTCCAGTCTGTTCCTCCGGCAAAGGTGGTGATTGGTTCGGCACTACTCTGATATAATTTAGAAGTTCCAAGTTGAGCTTGCCCATTAGCTCCCCAAGTCCATAAAGTTCCATCGGTTTTGACTGCTGCAGAGGAATGATATGAGCAAGATACTTGTTTCCAGTTAGTGTCTCCTCCTACTTTTCTCGGAATATCATTAATTTGAACATAAAATGTATCTCCAAGTTGACCATATCGAGCATATCCCCAAGTATACAATTGATTATTATTGTTCAAAGCTGTCGTATGAGAATTTCCAGCAATGACTTGTGTCCAGTTGTTACCACCGGCAAATGTTGTGATTGGAGTGGATGCGGAAAAATACTCGGTAGGGGTGTCAAAATCTAGAAATCCATTAGCATTTCCAAGTTCTCCTGTTTCACCAATGCCCCAAGTCCATAGAGTACCATCGGTTTTGATTGCCGCAGTATGTCTATTTCCGGCACTCACTTGTTTCCAATTGGTTCCACCAGCAAAGGTGGTGACTGGAGTGGAACTATTACCCCCATCAGTATTTCCAAGGGTTCCAATTGGACCACCACCCCAAATCCAAAGAGTTCCGTCAGTTTTAATTGCTGCTGTATGATAACCACCAGAACTCACTTGTTTCCAATTGGTTCCACCAGCAAAGGTGGTGACTGGAGTGGAACTATTTGCTACTGCTGCATTTCCGAGTCCTCCAAATAAACTACGACCCCAAGCCCATAAGGTTCCATCAGTTTTGATTGCTGTGGTATGAGCACCACCAGTACTTACTTGCTTCCAATTAGTTCCTCCTGCAAATGTGGTGATTGGAGTTGATATATTACCTGTTGTTACTCCATTTCCAAGTCGCCCATTAGTTCCATTACCCCAAGTCCATAAGGTTCCGTCAGTTTTGATTGCTGCCATAGTCGAACCTCCACCACTTACCTGTTTCCAGTTGGTTCCTCCGGCAAATGTTGTAATAGGAGTTGATATACTAATTGTTGTAACTGCATTTCCAAGTTGACCAGAACTTCCAAAACCCCAAGTCCATAAGGTTCCATCGGTTTTAATTGCTGCCTTATAATCTCCACTACCACTTACTTGTTTCCAATTGGTCCCTCCAGCAAAGGTGGTGATTGGAGTGGTTACAAAATTTTGCCCAGAAGTTGCTGTAGCACCATTTCCAAGTTTTCCTACATTTGCTTCACCCCAAGTCCATAGGGTTCCATCAGTCTTGATTGCTGCCGTATGATTATTTCCAGCACTTAAGGTATAAAGATCTTCAGGATTAGTTGTTGGAGTATCTGCCCAGTTAGTTCCTCCGGCAAATGTTGTCTGTGGGGTGGATCTAATAGGTGTATAAGTTGGTCCTGTACCTAATTGACCAAAATAAGCATACCCCCAAGACCACAAAGTTCCATCGGTTTTAATTGCCGAAGAATACGAATATCCGGCAGCAATTGACTTCCAATTAGTTCCTCCAACAAAAGTAGTGATTGGAGTAGATGAATTAACCCTACCATATACTCCAAGTTGTCCCTGATCATTTTGCCCCCAGGTCCATAAAGTCCCATCAATTTTAATAGCTACTGTATGAGTGCATCCACCTTCTACTTGTTTCCAATCAGTTCCTCCAGAAAATGTAGTTACTGGAGTATCTCTAATGGTTGTTGATGCATTTCCAAGTTGCCCATCACGATTATATCCCCAAGTCCATAGGGTTCCATCGGTTTTGACTGCTACTGTATGAAGACCTCCGGTACTTACTTGTTTCCAATTACTACCACCAACAAATGTAGTAGTCGGAGTACTTACAAAAGAAGGACCAGTATAATTTCCAAGAGCTCCTGCTACGCCCCTACCCCAGTTCCACAAATTTCCTTGACGAAACGGATCTGCCTTAACAAAAACATCATCAAAACTATATCTAAGACCGTCTTGTGTAAAGTTATAAAATGTTGGCATTGGAGTGGGAATATTTTTACTTGGAAATAACTATTGGAGTATTCATTTTCTCACTCCAATTTTTTAACCATTCTACCATTTCGTTACTTATTTCTTTATTATTTATCGGAAGAACCTTTAGATACTGACCATTTTCATTTTGTTCTACGGAAATTAATACATTGCACTTATCAGGTCTCATTTCTTCGGGAAGTAAATATTGACTCCAGGCGCACTGATAATTTCTACAAACCTCTGGTCGTGCCTTATGAACTCCACACTTACCTTCTTCTAAAAATTTACATGATTTTCCACATCCAAATTCCCATCCAAAAGCATCACCAACTAACCAAGAACAACAAGCAGTACATTCACCACAAGACCTAAATTTAGACATAATCTACCTCTCTATAAAAGTATTGATATGGTTCATAATCTTCTGGTTGATATAAAGATTTCATGTTTCCATCTCCAGTCCCAATCCAGAATTCTCTATCTAATCTAAAATTAGAATTCAAAAAAGTATTGTCTAGAGTATTTACATAGGAAGCGTTTGCCCACCAAAAGTTTCCGACAAAATGCTTTGTCCCTGCCTTCTCCCAAGATTGTCTTCCATCACTCCAAGTAGTTGGTCCTAAAATCTTAAGATTACTTCCAACGGCATCATGATTATCTAACTGCTCAACACACTCTTTCCACTTATCAATCACAAAGTATTCCATCATTAATCTCCAACTCTCACCATTCATACTTTGGTGGGTCAATCCCTTCATATGAAAATAAAGAACTTTATAGTCTGGATTTTCTTTACAAAAATCTCTTAAAGACATCAAAGTTTCAGTTTCCTCTTTCCAATTTGTATTAACTTTTACAATTGTTTTTTCCGGAACATTAAACATCTCCTGCTCACCATTCACACCAAAGTGAATATGAGATGCTTCTTTAATCAATCCCGAAGTATAAAGTCTATGAACTTGGGATTGATACATAAAAGCAGCAAACCCAATTTGAGAAATGTGATAAAAAATTGCTAGTTTCATATGTTATATTGAACTCCTTCCATTCCTTTAATAACACTTAATCCTAAATTAGGAATAGTTATCATGTTTTTCTTATTTAAAAATCTGTACAAAGAATGTTCTATGTCCGTTCCTGCAGTATATTGCATCATTCGTTCCAAATACAAAAATGACTTTTCAAGAGACTCTATAATTTCATTAAATAACATTCTATCAAAAGACCATAACCCGGTCACCATCATTCCTTTAGCACCATAAAGATAGGCATAAACATTTTCTAATTCTTTCTCATCAAAATTTTCTTGCTCTTCAGTTAGATAATCATATTTTTTAATTACATAATAATTTTCTAAAAATTTACTTTGATAATCTTGAATATCAAAATCATCATTAAGTAAATATCTTCCGGTCAATTTAAAAACTCTTTGACTATCATTAAATAAATTATGCTGCCGAATGAAGTAAAGAGTATTCAATAATCCTCTTGTTTCCAATAAGGATTTTCCATAAGTAATGTACTTTGAGTCTTTTTGAATATTCGCATAAAGTGCTTTCAGACCTGGTTCATCATAAAACTCTAGAAACAAATCACACTCCTTTCTTAAGATTTCTTTGTGCCTTTCTTCTATAGATGTAGAAGAACACTCAAACAAAATAATATAAGAGTTGGGTACTTTTTCTCTAACTGACTTAATTGTTTCCAGTGTTTGTTCAAATCTTTGCTCTTCACTATAAGCACTAAACTTATCCTCTTGAAAATGCTTAAGTGCAGAACCGACTAAAAATAAAAACTTCATAGCATACCTCTCTTCCAAGCCCATAGTTGTTCATCTATTTGTTGTTCTTCACGATAAGAACCCCTTTCAATCTTATCTATCCACATATGAAGAAGGTTGATTTTATCTTCTTCGGAAATACAAAAATCGTGATTAAACCAATAGTTCATTTTTCCATCTTTCGGTATTAACTGATGGAATGTTTCTACCTTTAATCCATACTTTGCAATATTACGACTTACCAAATAATCATCAAGAATATGACCAGGAGTATAACCAAAGTTCTTTTCTAAATCCATTGGATTGATCTGATCTACAAACTGCTCCGGGTCCTCATGAGGTTTCCATGCATGTCGAGTCCAATCACTGAATACACATACCCAAGTTGTTGCAGCAATATTTCTATTATCTCTTCTTGCATAGTTATTATGCTTAAATCTAAAAGGATAATAGTCATATCGATTGAAGATTACACAATCCTTATCAAAGATTTCAGTCAAATCTGGACAGTTTGGATGAACCAGAGCATCAGCATCCAGAAAAATAGTCCAATCATAGTTTGCTCCAATTTCATATAACTGGAACTTTTCCATATTCGGAGAAAGATGTGGAAACTTTCTCTCATTCATAATCACAAAATCAGCACCAATCTTTTCTGCATATTTCCTCATATAAGGATATGTAAGATTGGTAATGTCTTTATTGTAATTAATGTCCAGTGTAACGAGTGCTTTCTTCATAATCTGTATTGAAACTAATAACTATTCTTTGCTCTTTTTCTTCTTCTGTATAATGAACCAAATCACTTGAAAAGATGACCAGTAATCCAGAATAAGGTTTAATTGAAGTATCTATATCGGGAAACAATAGCGGAACTGAATTTTCACCAACAGAGACATAAAATGCTCCGCTTAAAATACTTTCTTCACCACCACTATGATTATGTGGTTTTAACTTACTTCCAGGTTCCGTAATATTAAACCAACTATTAATAAATTTAAGTTTTGTAATTTTATGCTTTTCACAATATATTCTAACATACTTTTTGATAATTTTATTTAAACTTTGCAGTTCAGAGTACATTAAAATTGGCATTCCAAAATTAAAACTGGACTTACCTTTAGTAATTAATCCATGTTCATTTGTTTGAGTTGAATATAAAAAATTTTGAATACTTTTAAGATTTAAATAAGAAAGGTCATACTGCTCTATCATTTAAAAACTTCTCCAAATCTTTCAAAGGTTTATCCCATTTTCTTGTTTGCTGTTGTTTGAACATATGAACATTATCTCCGTACCACCAAGATTTATCAGTAGAACTTGTCCAGACATAGTACTCCATAATCGGCACAAAGACACAAACTTCTTTTCCTTGTGCTGCTGCAATATGAGCAATAGAAGTACAGGAAGTAATCACCAAATCCATTTGAGATACAAGTGAAAATGTATCCTCAAAATTACGATCTGGAATATCAAAGGTCTTTACTTGATCTCGATATTGTTCTGGAGGCAATTCATCCGGAAGTTGCAAAGAATATAAAGATGCATTTGTTTTGGCGAGAACATCAAACAATCCATCTGCATCTACAGATCGGAAATGTGCCTGCTCAAATCCAGAACCAGAATTCCAGAATGTACCTATCTTATAATTTTTATCTTCCTGTAGATATTCATATTGCTTTTCTTTTTCTGGCAGTGGTTGAATATACACACCTCTTCCCAAATCTTCTGCCTTGAGATTAAGATAATAAGGAAGAGCAAGAGCATAAACCCATTGAGCATCTTTCGGAAACTCTGGTTTATCCCAAACACATACAGTCTCAAAACCATTATAATTGAAGAGTTTTTGTATGTCTCTTCTTGTGGTTGTCCAGATCGGGTTCATTCCAAGTTCTTTCAGATGCCTCATAAAACGAACGTGCATAATCTCATCACCGGCACCACACTGACTATCAATTACAATAGTTTGTCCTGGAGTAATTGTTCCATCCCACTTTGGAAATGGTGGTAGTTCTCTGTTCTTATATGCCTCTACTTCTCCTGCCTTGAGGAAGTGCTGAAGTCCTGTGTGAATGTCATCCTTGCGGAAATAGTGTCCTGATAAGTTATGATATGCCTTTCTTTCAATCTCTTCTGGTAATTTATATTTAATAAGATTGAATAGAAGTTTCTCTGCCTTATCTTTTTGGTTAATTGCAGAGTATGAAAAAGTTTCTTCAAGAAGAAGTTCTGTATCTTGAGGATTACTTAATTTAATTTTTGAAATTTGTGTTAGTGCCTTATCGGGAAAATTGTTCTGATTATAAGCATTAATCAAATTTTTTGCAATTGTATATTTTTCTTGTGGAGATTGTGCAAGTTTCAGTGCTTTTTCTGCATAGAAAATAGCATTTGAGAACTCTTTAATCTCAAAGAAAATCTTTGCAACATCATCATATTGTGAAAAAGTTTCCGCTCTTTTTCCAAATGCCTGAAGAAGTTGAATTGTGAGTTCCTTTTCTTCAAACGAATATAAGGTCTTTGCTACCAACTCAAGTGGGTTCATAAAGAATATATTTTATATGTTTTAAATATTTATTGGTACATTATAACACTAAAATTCTTCAGATTTTAGTGCTAGAGTATTACCTGACTCACTAACCATTACTTGTTTCCAATTGGTTCCTCCGGCAAAGGTGGTGACTGGAGTATACCTTGTTGAAAAAATATCATTTAATCCAAGTTCAGGACCACCATAACCCCAAGTCCAAAGAGTTCCGTCGGTTTTGATTGCTGCCGTATAATCATATCCATTACTCACTTGTTTCCAGTTAGTTCCACCGACAAATGTAGTTTTGGGTATGGCATTTTCATATATCATAATTTTAGAATATGCGGTTTCCGAAAAACCCCAAATCCAAAGAGTTCCATCTGTCTTGAGTGCTATACTACTACTATTGATAATTTTAGTCTGCGACCAATTATTTCCTGCAAATGTAGTTGTTGGAATACTTATTGGATTGCCCCAACTCCATAGAGTTCCATCTGTTTTTATCGCAGATTTATAGTTTATGGATTTCCAATCAGTTCCACCAGCAAATGTAGTGAGTGGTATGTTTCTTTCATCAATAAAAAGTCCCAATTGAGTATTTGCATTACTACCAAATAACCATAATTGTTTGTTTACACCATCGTCTTTCAGTGCTACAGTATGATTAGTTCCTCCATCTACTTGCTTCCAATTAGTTCCTCCGGCAAAGGTGGTGACTGGAGTAGATCTGGTGGTTGTATCATTAGTACCAAGTTGTCCTGAAGTTCCAGTACCCCAAGTCCATAGAGTACCATCGGTCTTGACTGCTGCTGTATGACCTCTTGAAGCACTTACTTGTTTCCAGTTAGTTCCACCGGCAAAGGTGGTGACTGGAGTGGATCTATCAGTAGTATCATTAGTTCCTAATTTCCCTTGAATACTTCCATAAACTTGATTTCTACCCCAAGTCCATAAAGTTCCATCGGTCTTGATTGCTGCCGTATAATCATATCCAGCACTTACTTGTCTCCAGTCGGTTCCTCCTGCAAATGTTGTGACTGGAGATATTACACTAGTATTAGATGTTATTGCATTTCCAAGTCTTCCTCCAATCCCAGTACCCCAAGTCCATAAAGTTCCATCGGTCTTGATTGCTACAGTATGAGCACCTCCAGCACTTACTTGTTTCCAGTTAATTCCCCCAGCAAATGTGGTGACTGGAGTAGATCTAAAACCGAAAGATGCAAAGTTTCCAAGCCTTCCATTGTATGCCGAACCCCAGGTCCATAAGGTTCCATCAGTTTTGATTGCTGCAGTATGTTGATTTCCAGAACTTACTTGCTTCCAGTCGGTTCCTCCTGCAAATGTTGTGACTGGAGTTGATTTACTGGTTACATTATTATCATTAGTTCCAAGTTGTCCAGCATTATTGCTTCCCCATGTCCATAATGTTCCATCGGTTTTGATTGCTGTCATATAATCAAGGTTACCTATAGCACCACTGACTTGTTTCCAATTGGTTCCTCCGGCAAAGGTGGTGACTGGAGTGCTTATGCCAGGTATGGTGTTTGATGTTGCCGCAGTTCCAAGACCAAATTGCCCATTACCCCAAACCCATAAAGTTCCATCGGTCTTGATTGCTGAACACATGTTCGAAGATGCTGCTATTGTATAAAGATCTTCTGGATTTGTTGTAGGAGTATCTGCCCAGTTATTTCCTCCGGCAAATGTAGTAACCGGAGTAGGTCTATAGTCAAGATAAGACCTTGCCAGATCTACGGATGTCTGTCTACCCCAAGTCCACAAGGTTCCATCAGTCTTGAGTGCAATACCAACTTCAGTATATTTCCAATTGGTCCCACCGGCAAATGTTGTGACTGGAGTGCTTCTATTGGTTCTATCACCAGTTCCAAGCTGTCCACGAGCATTAGACCCCCAAGTCCATAAGGTTCCATCAGTTTTGATTGCAGATCCACCACTATCCATATAAACTTGTTTCCAATTTATTCCTCCTGCAAATGTAGTAGCTGGAGTATGATTATTACCCAACTGCACACCCAATGAACCACTACCAAATACATACAACTGTTTATTCACACCATCATCTCTTAAAGCAAGTGTATGAGATCCACCAGCACTTACTTGTTTCCAGTTAATTCCCCCAGCAAATGTGGTGACTGGAGTGGATACATTGCTAATAGTATTAGTATTTCCAAGTTGTCCTTTAATTCCATTACCCCACACCCATAAGGTTCCATCGGTTTTAACTGCTCCAACATGTCTATCACCAACACTTACTTGTTTCCAGTTGGTTCCTCCGGCAAATGTTGTAATGGGCGTTAATTTATATGACTGAAGTGTTGGAGAAAATATTTCACCAGTTCCAAGTTGTCCCTCATTTGTTTGTCCCCATAACCACAAAGTTCCGTCAGTTTTGACTGCTGCCATACAATTGTACCCAGAACTCACCTGTTTCCAATCGGTTCCTCCTGCAAAGGTGGTGACTGGAGTGGATCTAATTGGAGATGCTCCAGTATCATTAGTTCCAAGTCTTCCAAAATTTGCAGTACCCCATCCCCATAAAGTTCCATCAGTTTTGATTGCTGCAGTATTATCCTTCCCACAAGTAACTTGTTTCCAATCTGTCCCACCAGCAAAGGTGGTAATTGGAGTGCTTATCTCATAACCGAAAGTCAACAGTACAGCATTTCCTAATTGCCCAGATCTGCTATTTCCCCAAGTCCATAAGGTTCCATCGGTCTTGATTGCTGCTGTATGATTATTTCCTGCACTTACTTGTTTCCAATTGGTTCCTCCGGCAAATGTTGTGATAGGAGTAGATTTAAAGTAGAGTGTTCTTCCTCCAGTTCCACCACTTCTAACAGAAGGAGCATTTCCAAGTTTTCCATAATAAGTATCACCCCAAACCCATAATGTTCCATCGGTTTTGATTGCTGCTGTATGACTATCACCAGCACTGACTTGTTTCCAATTTATTCCTCCGGCAAAAGTGGTTGTTGGAATTGATATGTAATTTGCCGTTTCTTCACTCCCAACATCTAAAATTTTATTTTGATTTTCTCCGATTTGAATATCAATTTGATTAGGAACATTTTCATAAAAAGTAATCTCATAAACCATATTGGGATTATCAAGATCATCTGATATCATATAAGTTCCTTCACACCTTATTCTATAGGTTCTATTAGGTGCCGTCCCTTCTGGTCCATAACATAATCTATGTACGCTTCCATCAGTAGCAGTTATCATTATTTTGGGAAGTGATGGATTTCCAACACTTAAGCTTAATCCTTGATGACCTTCTCCAAAAGTTATGAAATGATTTGTTGTTGGACAAACTCTTCTATAAGTCTTTCCATTAAAAGAAATATTAAATGGCAATTCTAAAACCCAAAATCCATCATCATATCCACCATAAGGCGGTTGCAGAGTCTCATCTATTGTTAAAGATGCTGGTCCTAATAAATTATTTGCGATAGGAGTTACTGTACCACTGCCACTTGTCGTGGTAATTCTTTTCCCAGTATAAGGATCGGAATTAAAGCTGAGAGTTCCTGGCAATCTTCCATTTTCATCACATATTCCATCAACTCCAAGTTGATTATAATTTTTATTGATGTATCTTAGTAGTGGGTGTATTTTAGCATAAGAATATCCCCAGGTCCATAAGGTTCCATCGGTCTTGATTGCCACACTATTTGGTCCTGAATAATAACTACCAAAAGATCCCCCAGCAGACAGTGTATAAAGATCTTCGGCATTTGTTGTAGGAGTATCTGCCCAGTTATTTCCTCCGGCAAATGTTGTGATTGGTGTTGATACAATTGCATCAAAATAATTAATAGAATATCTACCAAGTGTCCCATTTAAACTATCACTATTACCCCAAGTCCATAGTGTTCCATCAGTTTTGACTGCTCCCATAACACCATATCCAACCGAAACTTGTTTCCAGTTGGTTCCACCAGCAAAAGTGGTAACCGGAGTAGATCTAGTTCCAAGACTATTAATTCCAAGTTCACCATGATAATTTTTACCCCAAACCCATAGAGTTCCATCAGTTTTGACTGCTGCAGAAGTGGCATATGAGGTACTTATTTGCTTCCAATTGGTTCCCCCGGCAAATGTAGTAGCTGGAGTATTTGCTTGAGCTTCAAGACGCAAAGCATTTCCAAGTTGCCCGTAATTTCCTCCTCCCCATGTCCATAGGGTTCCATTTTTTTTAATTGCGGCAAAGGAGTTACTGTCTCCATTAAAATTTGTATCTTGAACGGATATTGTATATAAATCTTCCAGATTTATTATTTGAGTATCATTCCAATTTTCTCTGGGATTAACTTCAAGTGGAAAGTCTATATTTCCTCTAAATTGTTTACCAATTCCATCAAGTGCTCTACCAAGTTGTCCATAATTATTGTTTCCCCACATCCATAAGGTTCCATCAGTTTTGACTGCTGATGTATGATTATATCCAACACTTACTTGTTTCCAATTAGTCCCACCGACAACGGTGGTAATCGGAGTAAATCTTGCTCTTGGATCTACGGCAATATAACCATAAGTATTATACCCAGAAGATATATTTGGATCTCCCAGTGCTTTATTACGGTTTGATCCCCAAGTCCATAAGGTTCCATCGGTTTTGACTGCGGATGCATGTATATCACCCATACTCACTTGTTTCCAATTTGTTGCATCGGATTGCAAAACAGGTACATATAAATTATTAAACATACCCAACTCGCTAGTAGCATTACGACCCCATGTCCACAAGGTTCCATCAGTTTTCATTGCAATTGTATATTCGGAAGCATTACTATCAAAACTACTACTCAGAGTATATTGAGGACAAAAAACTTGACTCCAATTAGTTCCTCCGGCAAAAGTAGTAATGGGAGTGCTTACGCTTGCCTGCCCGTATCCTTGGAAAATACCTGATCCTAATTCTCCATATCCATTAAATCCCCATGTCCACAGAGTACCATCAGTTTTTATTGCTGCAGTATGACGAGAACCGGCAGCTACTTGTTTCCAGTTAGTTCCACCGGCAAATGTTGTGATAGGGGTGATGGCGGTGTTAAAATTAGTACCATTTCCAAGTTTTCCCGTTAAATTATTTCCCCACACCCACAGAGTTCCATCAGTCTTAATTGCTGCAGTATGATAACCCCCGGAAGAAACTTGTCTCCAATTGGTTCCCCCTGCAAATGTTGTGACTGGAGTTGATCTAACACCAAAGATACTATTAATTCCAAGTACTCCATAACTGGGATTACCCCAAGTCCATAAAGTTCCATCGGTTTTAATTGCTGAAACGAACTTATTACATCCACAACTAATTTGTTTCCAGTCGGTTCCTCCGGCAAATGTGGTGACTGGAGTAGACCTATTGGATAGGGATATACCTGCATTTCCAAGTTCTCCAGCAGTATTATTACCCCAAGTCCATAAAGTTCCATCAGTTTTGATTGCACCAGTAAATAAACTTCCTGCAGATATTTGTTTCCAATTTGTATCATTAGAAACTTTAGTAGGTGCTACTATAGTGGTAATAAAATTTCCCAATTGAGTACTGGAATTATCTCCGAATAACCATACTTGTCTATTCACACCATCATCTCTTAAGGCAAGTGTATGAGAAGCACCAGCACTTGCTTGTTTCCAGTTGGTTCCTCCAACAAAAGTGGTAATTGGAGTTGATATATTACCTGTTGCAATCGCATTTCCAAGTCTCCCACTAGCTCCAGTACCCCAAGTCCATAAGGTTCCATCAGTCTTAACTGCTGCTGTATGAGAACCACCAGAACTTACTTGTCTCCAGTTGGTCCCTCCAGTAAATGTTGTAATAGGAGTTGATATACTCCCTGTCGTAACTGCATTTCCAAGTGCTCCACTACCACCAGATCCCCATATCCATAAGGTTCCATCGGTTTTGACTGCTGCAGTAAGACCACTCCCAGAAGAAACTTGTTTCCAGTCTGTTCCTCCGGCAAAGGTGGTGACTGGAGTGGATATACTACCTGTTATAACCGTATTTCCAAGAGCCCCAGAAATTCCACTACCCCAAGTCCATAGAGTTCCATCAGTCTTAACCGCTGCTGTATGATTTACATTACTGGAAACTTGTTTCCAGTCGGTTCCTCCAGCAAATGTTGTGACTGGAGTGGATCTATTACCTAATATAGTTGCATTCCCAAGTCGACCAGCAGTTCCAAAACCCCACATCCATAGGGTTCCATCAGTTTTGACTGCTGACATATTACTACCCGCACCACTGGTACTTACGTGTTTCCAGTCGGTTCCTCCAGCAAAAGTAGTGACTGGAGTGGATATACTCCCTGTTGTTACGCCATTTCCAAGTAACCCGGTTGCTGCAGTACCCCAAGTCCATAAGGTTCCATCAGTTTTGATTGCTGCCGTATAATCTCCTCCAGAACTTACTTGTTTCCAATTAGTTCCTCCAGAAAATGTAGTTATTGGAGTAGATATAGTACCTAATACAGATTTATTTCCAAGTCGTCCAAAAGTTCCAAGACCCCAAGTCCATAGAGTTCCATCGGTCTTGATTGCTGCAGAAAAACTTGTCCCTCCGCTCAAGGTATAAAGGTCTTCGGCATTTGTTGTAGGAGTATCTGCCCAGTTATTTCCTCCGGCAAATGTAGTTATTGGAGTTGAAATATAATTTGTCGGAAATCCAAGTTGCCCACTATTATTTTGACCCCAAGCCCATAATGTCCCATCGGTTTTGATTGCTGTTGTATAAAATTCTGTAGAATGTGAATTAGAAGAGACTTGTCTCCAGTTAGTTCCTCCGGCAAAGGTAGTTGATGGAGTACTGCCAGGAGATGATAATACCAATTCTACCTTATTATTTCCCAACTGACCAGTAGTATTATTTCCCCAGGTCCATAGAGTTCCGTCAGTTTTAATTGCAGCAGCATGAAAGCGACTTCCGGTGATTGTATAAAGATTTTCCTCTTCAGGACTAGGTACACTAGGTACATTTAACCAATTAGTTCCTCCGGAAAATGTAGTTATTGGAGTTGAAATAGTATGAATAATTTTTTCATGACCAAGAATTGCTTTATCAGATACCTCTCCAAATCCTGTAGGTCCCCATGTCCACAGAGTTCCATCAGTCTTAATTGCTGCAGTACCATATCTTGCCGCAGAAACTTGTCTCCAGTTTGTTCCTCCAACAAAAGTGGTAACTGGAGTAGATATATTAGTAACAACGGTGTTATTGGGATCAGTATTAGATCCTATCCCATTACCAAGAAGGTAAACAGAACCCCAAACCCATAGAGTTCCATCGGTTTTGATTGCTGTAGCATGATCCTTTCCACATGCAACAGATTTCCAGTTAGTTCCTCCGGTAAAGGTTGTGACTGGAGTGGATCTTGAAGTTATGTCTGCATTTCCAAGTTGTCCAGTATTTCCAACACCCCAAACCCATAAAGTTCCATCTGTCTTGATTGCTGCCGTATAAAAATCTCCAGAACTGACTTGTTTCCATCTAAATCCTCCAGCAAATGTAGTGACTGGAGTACTTCTTGCTAAAGTATCAGCGGTTCCAAGAATAAAATTAGGTCCATTAACACCCCAACCCCACAATTCTGGACTAATTCCAAGATTTTCTGCAATACCTGGATAAACACTAATCAAATAATCCTTGGTAATTAATTTAGACCCTAAATCAACACCATTATTATCTTTAAAATTAGTTTGAATATTATCTGGCATAATAATTTCTTTAATTAGTGGGCAAATCTAAATTAGGATCTACTATATTTTCTATTTGATTTTTATTTCTAGGTCCTCTTCTTACCGATCCTTCTTCTCTTGTATTTCTTATATTTCGTTCTTCAATTAAAACAACATTATAAACATCATCAATTGTTTGGCAAGCATCAATTTCATTCAATTTTGATAATTCCCAGTCATATGCTTGCTGAACTACAGTATCTATTTGAGTAATAATATAGTCAAGATCCTCTGGAGTAATTGAAACCCAGGTGTTTTTAAATTTATAATTACAAGATCCGGAAAATGATGAACGTTTTGCCGATAATAAAATTCTCTCTTCTCTTGAGGTTGTAACTTCTATATAACTTCCACCAACAAAAATTCCAGTAGAGGTATTTTCTTTTTGTTTTCTTATAGGAGCAACTTCTTTTTTGCGAAGTTCCTTAACTTCTTCCAGAGTTTTATCTACAATATTATATGTTAATTTAACATTGACTGGAACATCATTTTCCTTTATGATTTCCCATGTATAACCCTCAATATTATGATATTTCAAATCATGCGATGGAATATCTTTTTCTAATGGAAGAAGATGCGTAAGACCATCTGAAAAATGGATCGGAAGATCTATGAAACTTTGCGGAGATATGCGATCTTCAAGTTCAAGATCTTCCAATTCACCATTAATCATACGGACATTAAATCCCATAGGACCAAGTATTAGTGAATTATCATGAACTAGTGCTATTTCCATATATATTTTTTTAATTATTTATGAGAGTGGGTAGTCGGCATTGATACCAGATTGTACTGCTAAAGTATGATAACCAGCAGCTCTTACTTGTTTCCAATTAGTTCCCCCAGCAAATGTAGTGACCGGAGTTGATCTTGTTAAAGCATCACCATTTCCAAGTTGTCCAGAAAAATTTTCACCCCACATCCACAAAGTTCCATCGGTCTTGATTGCCGATACATGCTCATTTCCAATATCAACATATTTCCAATTTGTTCCTCCGGCAAAGGTTGTAATTGGAGTACTGACATATGTAAAAGAATTTACAAAATTTGCCAACATTCCTGCATTTTGACTGCCCCAGGTCCATAAAGTTCCATCGGTCTTGATTGCTGCCATGCACAAATAATTATCAAAATAACCTCCAACACTAACTTGTTTCCAATTGGTTCCTCCGGCAAATGTGGTGATTGGAGTATTTCGATTAATGGAATCACCGACTCCAATATTTCCAGCATAATTATATCCCCAAGTCCATAAGGTTCCATCGGTCTTGATTGCTGCATTATTATGATATCCAGAACTAACTTCTTTCCAATCGTTAGCATTTCCAAAAACTTGTCCTGGAGCATAATTGGTTTGTATATTAAACCCATCTCCCATTTGCCCATCACGAGCGGATCCAAATGAGAAAATTTGCAGATTTGGTGAAGTTCCTTTTAGTGCAATAACATGCCTGAAACCACCGCTCACTTGTTTCCAATCAGTGCCTCCAGTAAAGGTGGTAACTGGGGTTGATGCAATACCATCAACTGCATTTCCAAGTTCTCCATCAGTTCCACGACCCCAAGTCCATAGAGTTCCATCAGTCTTGACTGCAACAGTCGTATTTCTTCCATTTGCGACTTGTTTCCAATTGGTTCCTCCTGCAAAAGTGGTGATTGGGGTTGATACAGCACCAACATAACCTACTCCATTCCCAAGTGCCCCAGAAAGTCCAAAACCCCAAGTCCATAGGGTTCCATCGGTTTTGATTGCCGTAGATGTTCCGGTATTTCCACCTTCACCCACTTGTTTCCAATTAGTTCCTCCGGCAAATGTGGTGACTGGAGTAGATCTAATACCACCTGGTCCAGTTGCATTTCCAAGTTGCCCATAACTTGTACTGCCCCAAGTCCATAGGGTTCCATCGGTTTTGATTGCCAACGTAGCACTAAATATTGCTGCAGAGTGTTTCCAGTTTATTCCTCCGGCAAATGTTGTGACTGGTGTAGATGTATTAGTTGTTACTGCGTTTCCAAGTCGCCCAGAAGTTCCAGCACCCCAAGTCCATAGGGTTCCATCAGTCTTAATTGCTACAGTATGAGAACTTGAAACACTCACCTGTTTCCAGTTTGCTCCTCCTGCAAATGTGGTGACTGGAGTAGATATAATACCTGTGATTATTGCATTTCCAAGTATTCCAAATCTCCCATTCCCCCAAACCCATAAAGTTCCATCAGTTTTAATGCCTGCACATGAGGAATCAAAATTTCCTCCAGAACTTACTTGTCTCCAGTTAGTCCCTCCGGCAAAAGTGGTGACTGGAGTGGACCTGTTGATTGTTTGAGCATTTCCAAGTTGTCCACTATTCCCATTACCCCAAGTCCACAAGGTTCCATCGGTCTTGATTGCTGAAGAAAAAGAATATCCTGCAGATATTGTATATAAATCTTCTGAATTTGTTGTTGCAGTGTCTGCCCAACCTGTTGTGGTAATAGGAACAGGTTTAGTTTTATTTACTGAATAATCATCACCTTTACCCAACATTCCAAAATCATTAAAATAATCACCCCAAGTCCACAAGGTTCCATCAGTCTTGATTGCCGACGCATGATAATATCCAACACTTACTTGTTTCCAGTTGGTTCCTCCTGCGAGTGTAGTAACAGGAGTGGATACAAAAGAAATTGTATTATTTCCTATTCCAAGTTGCCCTCTACCATTATACCCCCAAGTCCATAAAGTTCCATCAGTCTTGATTGCGGCAGCAAAAAGTCCTTTCATCTCTATTTGCTTCCAGTTAGTTCCTCCAGCAAAAGTAGTGATTGGAGTGGAATTATTGAGTATGTTTGAATTGTTTCCGAGTCTTCCAGCATCACCATTTCCCCAAACCCATAAAGTTCCATCAAGTTTTATTCCAGCACTTTGTCTTTGTCCGCCATCCACTTGTTTCCAATTGGTTCCTCCAGAACTAGTTGTAACTGGTGTGGGATTGTAAGAATTAATACTAGCATTTCCAAGATAACCGCGAGCTCCCTCACCCCATGACCACAATTGATCTCCAATATACTGATCAATTAACCAGTACTCATCTACAAAATAATTTTCAAGGTCTCCTTCTGGTGAAAAAAACTGATTAGGCATTCAATTTTCTCTCCAATTCTTCAATATGTATTTGCTGTTCTTTAATTGCTTCTATTAATACACCAACAATATTTCCATATGAGACTGTCTTCAATCCTTGATCATTCGTAGTTACAACTTCTGGAAGAACTCTTTCTACTTCTTGTGCGATCACACCAACTGAAGATTGACTATGCTCATCTTTCCAATCGTATTTAACACCGTTCATTTGTTTTACAAGATCAAGAGCATTTTCAATTGGTCTTATATTAGTCTTTTGAGTTTCATCAGATAGTGATGTGAATACTGTTGCTGATAAAGTTCCGGTAGAAGCATTAAATTGAAGTTTTGTATTAGAAACATATGCAGTGGTATAAGTACCGGTAGTAGCACTAGATAAAGTTGGATACCAGGTTGCATTTGTTGTCGTATCGTTTTGAAGCGTTGCACCACCACTAAAGTTTACCCAACTCACGCCAGCACCAGTAGAGATTAAAACACTACCGGCGACACCAACATTATTGAAGAAATCATAAAGACCATTCCTCAATCTTATATTACCAACAATATCAAGTTTTTGAGTTGGATTTGTAGTTCCTACTCCAATGTTTCCACCAAAAGGACCAAGTTCAATAGTCCCATTAGCATCGACATCAATAGCAGGAATTCCAGAAACATCATTAACACTGAAAATACTTCCGGAAGTAAGATTATTTGTAATACTGAATAACTGTCCAGCAGAACCTTCCCAGGATAAAGTACCGGAATTTAAAGTATCGTAAGGAACAATATCAATTATTGTACCAATTCCAAGTGCTCCAGTCGAAGGATTGAATTGAAGTTTTGTAGAAGAAACATGTGCTGTTTTGGCAATTCCAGATGTTACGGAAAGAATGCCAACAGACCAAGTTTGATTTGTAGTTATATCATTAAAGACTGTTAATCCGCCATCGGAAGATCCTTGAAGTCCTTGAGTGCCTTGAGATCCAACTCCCTGAAGTCCTTGAAGTCCTTGAGGACCTTGAAGACCCTGACGACCTTGAGTGCCTTGAGATCCAACTCCTTGAAGACCTTGAAGTCCTTGAGCACCTTGATCACCCTTAAGACCTTGAGTACCTTGAGATCCAACTCCTTGAAGACCTTGAAGTCCTTGAGGACCTTGAGGACCTTGAAGTCCTTGAGTACCTTGAGATCCAACTCCCTGAAGTCCTTGAAGACCTTGAGCACTTTGAACACCTTGAGTACCTTGTGTCGTACCGGCAATACCTTGAGTACCTTGAGTACCTTGAACTCCTTGAGCACTTTGAGCACCTTGAGTTCCCTGGAATCCTTGAGTTCCCTGGAATCCTTGAGTACCTTGAGTACCTTGAACTCCTTGAGCACTTTGAACACCTTGAGTACCTTGGTTTCCTTGAGTTCCAAGTCCTTGAGTTCCCTGAAGTCCTTGAAGACCTTGAGCACTTTGAACACCTTGAGTACCTTGTGTCGTACCGGCAATACCTTGAGTACCTTGAGTACCTTGAACTCCTTGAGCACTTTGAACACCTTGAGTACCTTGTGTCGTACCGGCAATACCTTGAGTACCTTGAGTACCTTGAGTTGCTTGAGTTCCCTGGAATCCTTGAGTTCCCTGGAATCCTTGAGTACCTTGATTTGCTTGAGTACCTTGAACTCCTTGAGTTCCCTGGAATCCTTGAGTTCCCTGGAATCCTTGAGTACCTTGATTTGCTTGAGTACCTTGAACTCCTTGAGTTCCCTGGAATCCTTGAGATCCTCTAGTTCCTTGAGGTCCCGTTTGCCCCTGAAGTCCTTGAATACCTTGAGTACCCTGTGTTCCCTGATCACTTAATCCACCCTGAAGACCTTGAGTACCCTGCCTTCCTTGAATACCTTGAGTACCCTGTGTTCCCTGATCACTTAATCCACCCTGAAGACCTTGAGTACCCTGCCTTCCTTGAATACCTTGAGTACCCTGTGTTCCCTGGGCACTTAATCCACCCTGAAGACCTTGAGTACCTTGATTAGCTTGAGTACCTTGGGTTCCTTGAAATCCAACACCTTGAGTACCTTGAAGACCCTGAATACCTTGAGTACCCTGCCTTCCTTGAGGACCTTGGGTAGCCTGGGTTCCTTGAGTTCCTTGAGAACCTACACCCTGAAGTCCTTGACGTCCCTGAGTACCTTGTGGTCCAGTAATTTTTCCAACATTAACCCAAATAGTTCCATCAAAAACCCATAAATTACCAGTATCTTGGGCAAGTACACCATCTCCAAATCCTGGTGGATACCAAGGATAAACCGTATCATTAAACGTTAAGACAGTAGATCCAATTGATGATGTTTTTGATGTAATCGACCCAACAATATTAACCGATGTTCCTGCAGGTCCTATTATACCCTGAATACCAATAACACCTTGTATTCCCTGAATTCCTTGGGGTCCAATTATAGGATCTTGTGGTAATAATTTCCACCCCTCTCCATTATAAATCCAACGCTTATTTCCTATAGCGTAAATATCATTTATAGATGGATTATCAGGAAAATTAAGTGTGGGCATTTTTGATTTTCTCTTTTAATATTTATTAAATATTCCCAACGTTAGTTGATGGAAAAGATCTACCATCTCCCCATAATATTCTCACTGCTCCATTACCACCATTACCACCATTACCACCATCCATACCGCCGCCGCCACCACCATATAAAATTCCACCATCTCTTAAATTTCCATCATCTCCATCAGAACCACCAAGACCTGGAAAAGCAGCTTGAGTTGATGTACCATTTTGCCCACCAGTACCAGATGGTCCCTCTCCAAATATACCTACTCCACCGCCGCCACCAGCACCAAACTGGGATTCACCACCACCACCGCCACCGCCTCCTTGACCATCATCGCCGCCAGGATTTGCAGTTCCGCCAATTGCACCATTACCGCCATTGCCGGAATATCCGGCAGCTCCACCGCCGCCACCATTACGAGTACCATTTTGATACCCACCAGTTCCACCATTGCCACCAAAAACTGTCAAACTATCAATTGATGTTCCAGTACCACCAGTACCACCAGCGCCAATTGTAAGTTGACCGCCTCCTCCACCACCTGCCTCTATGATGACATTATTATCTCGTAAAATTTGACTTGGTCCACCAGAACCGCCAGTACGATTATCTACCGTTGATCCAGTTCCAGCATATCCAACAACAATAGTTAAACTTTCACCACCATAAACTTCAACAGTATTATTATACCGGAGACCGCCACCGCCGCCGCCGCCGGTTTCATTACCACTTGAACCACGACCTCCTCCTCCACCACCACCGACTAATAGAGTTGAAATACTTTTCAATCCCCTAGGAACTTCCCAAATATAAGTTCCGGGAACTGTAAATTCAACTTGACTTGCGGGAGGTGGCTCGGGATTATCTAAAAATCCCATAATAATTGATACTACAGTCATTATGTTAATCCAGCTCCAGAAATTGCAAATACGTTTGGACTTAAACAAAGAACAGTTGCAACCCCTCTTCCAGAAAGAGTTCTATTTCCAGTAGAGGCAGTACCGGCATTGTACATAGTTATGCCAGTTCCAGCGGTGATATTTTGTTTATATAGAGAATTGTTAAACATTACAACATTTTCACCAGCACTAAAAATATTTGGGGGAACAATAATTCCACCTGTAGAAATACTTACGTGCTTACCATTATCCGCAAGTTTCAAAGTGTATACAGATGTAGTTGTAATTCCTGGAATTGTTGCTGGACCAAAGATTCCCTGAATACCCTGAGTTCCTTGAGTTCCTCCACCCTGAAGTCCTTGAAGTCCTTGAGCACCTTGACCCCCAGAACCTTGAATACCTTGAGTACCCTGGAAATTCCCAGGAGGTCCTTCAGTACCTTGAGTACCTTGAAAGTTACTTAATGATCCCTGAACACCTTGATTAGAAAGACCTTGAGTACCCTGCCTTCCTTGAGGACCTTGAGTAGCCTGAGTTCCTTGAGTTCCTTGATTATTGTTTATTGCACCTTGAGTGCCTTGAGTTCCTTGATTATTACTTAAGATACCCTGAGCACCTTGAGGTCCTTGTGAACCCACACCTTGAAGTCCCTGAACACCCTGAATACCTTGAGTGCCCTGGAAATTCCCAGGAGGTCCTTCAGTACCTTGAGTACCCTGATTATTGCTCAAGTTGCCCTGAACACCCTGAACACCCTGATTTGATATTCCTTGGGAACCCTGCCCCCCATTATTACCTTGAGTACCTTGAGTACCTTGATTATTGTTTATTGATCCTTGAAGACCTTGATTTCCTTGAAAATTACTTAAAGATCCCTGGAGACCTTGAGTTCCTTGACCTCCACCTCCCTGAAGTCCTTGATTACCCTGGGCACTTTGAACACCTTGAGTACCTTGGTTGTTGTTTACTGTACCTTGATTTCCTTGAGTACCTTGGTTGTTGTTTATTGCACCTTGAGTGCCTTGAGTACCTTGATTAGAAAGTCCTTGAGTTCCTTGTCTTCCTTGAGTACCTTGAGTACTTTGATTTCCTTGAGTACCTTGATTGTTGTTTATTGCACCTTGAGTACCTTGAGTACCTTGATTGTTGTTTATTGCACCTTGAGTTCCTTGAGAACCTTGACTTCCCCCACCCTGAAGACCTTGATTACCTTGAGTACCCTGTGTTCCTTGAGTACCCTGATTATTGTTTATTGCACCTTGAGCACCTTGAGTGCCTTGGAAATTTCCACGAGCACCCTGAAGACCCTGAAGTCCTTGTGTCCCCTGATCACCTTGAGTACCTTGAGATCCTTGAGTTCCTTGAGATCCTTGAGTTCCTTGATTATTGTTTATTGCACCTTGATTTCCTTGAGTACCTTGATTATTACTCAAGTTACCCTGAACACCTTGGGTTCCTTGACCTCCACCAGAAATTCCTTGAACACCTTGACTTCCAACACCTTGAGTTCCTTGGAATCCTTGAGTTCCTTGAAAATCTCCGGGTGTTCCATCATTACCAGCAGTTCCTTGAGTTCCCTGGTTGTCATTCTTGGCACCTTGAGTACCTTGATTATCATTCTTGGCACCTTGAGTACCTTGATTATCATTCTTGGCACCTTGAAGACCTTGAAAATTACTTAATGGACCTTGTGCGCCTTGACCAGCAAATAATCCATCACGTCCTTGAGCACCTTGAGTACCTTGTCCCCCACCACGAGGTCCTTGTGCCCCCTGGAAATTACTTAATGGACCTTGAGTACCTTGGAAGTCTCCAGGTAATCCAGCAGTACCTTGAGTGCCCTGGTTATCGGGAGCATCTCCAGTTAGACCTTGAGCACCTTGACCTGTTACAATTCCAGCTCTACCTTGAACACCTTGGAAATTACTTAAAGATCCCTGAACACCTTGGCCGGCAAACTCTCCAGAAATTCCTTGAGGACCATCATTACCTCGACCAGTGAGTCCTTGCCTTCCTTGAGTACCTTGGAAATTACTTAAAGATCCCTGAACACCTTGAAAGTTACTTAAAGATCCCTGAGTACCTTGATTTGCTTGAGTACCTTGAGCACCTTGAGTACCTTGAGTTCCTTGAGTTCCTTGAGTTCCTTGAAAATTACTTAATGGACCTTGAGTACCTTGAAAATTACTTAATGGACCTTGAGTACCTTGATTACCTTGGAATCCTTGAGTACCTTGATTTGCTTGAGTGCCTTGAACTCCTTGCAATCCTTGATTACCTTGGAATCCTTGAGTTCCCTGTTTTCCCTGATTTCCCTGATTACCTTGATTGCCCTGAAGACCCTGAACACCTTGAGGTCCAGTTGGATCTGGTCCAAATTCAACCCATTGAGCTGAACTAGTATCAGTATCAGCATAATAAGTATAGATGACTCCATTGTCAATATCAACCCAAATATCTCCTTCCTGAACACCTGTTGGTGGATCAGATTGTTTATAAACCCTTAATCTACCAAGATCTCCCTGAAGTCCTTGAGTTCCTTGAGCGCCTTGAGTACCTTGAAAATTATTTACCGAACCTTGAATTCCTTGAGTTCCTTGAGTTCCTTGAGTTCCTTGAATACCCAAACCTTGAGTACCTTGGAGACCTTGAGTTCCCTGATCTCCTTGAATTCCTTGAGTACCTTGGGACCCCTGAACACCCAAACCTTGAGTTCCTTGAGTTCCTTGCTCTCCTTGAGTTCCTTGGGTTCCCTGCTCTCCTTGAATTCCTTGAGTTCCTTGAGATCCCAAACCTTGAGTACCCTGAAGTCCTTGAGTTCCTTGATCTCCCTGAAGACCTTGAAGACCTTGAGTACCCTGCTCTCCTTGAATTCCCTGAGCACCTTGAGAACCCACACCTTGAAGACCTTGAGTACCTTGATCTCCTTGAGTACCTTGAGTACCTTGAACTCCAGATCCTTGAACACCCTGAACACCTTGAGTTCCCTGCTCACCCTGAATACCTTGAGATCCCTGAACACCTAGACCTTGGGCACCCTGAGTTCCTTGATCTCCTTGGGTTCCTTGAGTACCTTGATCCCCTTGGGTTCCTTGAGATCCTTGAACACCTAGACCTTGGGCACCCTGAGTTCCTTGATCTCCTTGGGTTCCTTGAGTTCCCTGCTCACCTTGAATACCTTGAGTACCTTGAGCACCCAAACCTTGAGTACCTTGAAGTCCTTGAGTTCCTTGATCTCCTTGAGTACCTTGAGATCCTTGAGTACCCTGGAATCCAAGACCTTGAGCACCCTGAACACCTTGATCTCCTTGAGTACCTTGAGTTCCTTGATCCCCCTGAAGTCCCTGGAATCCCTGCAATCCTTGAACACCTTGAGTACCTTGAACACCTTGAATAGAAGCTTCTTGTAAAGAAATTTTTCTTAAAGAAACTTGACTATCATCATAAAGAAGTAGATAATCATTTATTCTATCTGTTTCTGCTGCATATATTGCTGGTCTATCTGAAATAATTCCAGGATTTGCATTCCTTAAGTTAGAATCTGTGACACCAGATCCTAATCGAGTTGAAGTAAGAACTTCAGTTCCACCAATATTATAAGTTTTTCCTACACCAATATCAAAATTTTCACTGGATTTTAATGAATCGCTAGTATATGAATAAGTAAAATATTTTCTTATATTGGTAGAACCAATTCCAATTCCAGCACCATCTAAAAGTACGTTACTTCCTACGGTTGTGGCAATGCCAACGTTAAAATCTGCAAGTTCGATGGTCGTAGAATCAACGATGAATTCTGTCCCATCTACATATAAATCACCCTTAATTCTTACAATTCCAGTATTGACTCCTACGCCAGCAGGATCAATATAAATTATACTTGGACCACTGATTGTATCTTGGGTAATATTGATGCCAGTTTCACCGGTTGACAATCTTGTCCTACCAGTAACTATGAAAGCATCAATATAGTCAGCATCTAGTGTAGTGATTGTTGCGACACCAACACTAGCAAACCCAATGATAGAACTGGTGGTGATTGATTGATTAATTGTGGCAACACCAGATATAACCACACCAGTAGTTAAAGATTGATTAACTGTGGCAAATCCAGTTACAGTTAGATTTTTAACGTTTAGATTTTCAAAATCTATAGTTGTAATTTCAACTTCACCAACAAATTTTCTAGCAGTAACAACTCCAGTAAATAAACCATCACCGACTACTGTGAGATCAGAAGTTGCTAATGTTGTTCCTATACCAACATTTCCAATAACCTCTAATGCAGTACTTCCTTCGGTATATGACTTAATACCAATCTGTAAATCTCTTTGTCTACCGCTAGTATACTTTGTCATTTTTAGTTAAGAGTCTCTAAAATACTTAAAATTACTTTAACATTTGTATTTGTATTTGAAGATACTTTGATAGAATCTCCAGATTCAAGAATTAGTTTTCCAGTTGCCAAACTTGCACTATCATTTGCAGAAATTGGAAAATTTTTAAGCATCTCAGTTGTAACTGCAATTCCAGCAATTTTTCTAACATGATCAACTGATATCTCTTGAGATTGAGCACCAATATTTGTTGCTTGAGATAGAAGAACAACTCCACTATATCCAACAGGAGCAGTATAAATTCCAACTGGAGTTGTAGTTGCTACTTTAGTAATGGTTCTGAATACATTAAGTGCTAGTGCCATTTTAAATTAATCTCCTCCTAGTGCTAGGATAAATGGGGTGATTGTTGAGAATAAACTTTTCGAATAAAAGACCCCAGAAATTGTTCCTGTTGCCTGATTAACAATTACACCGTCACCAATTCTAAAGTTTCCAGATTGATCTGTTGAAGTAAAAACAACGATGCCTCCATCAATAGATTCAGTTTCATTTTCTTGAATTGGAACTCCACCATTAAACGGAATGGCATCATTAATTTCAGTACCAGAACCAATATATTCAAGGGAATGACCAGATGCTAATACTCTACTTTGCTTATAGAAATAAACGCTTGTTCCAATTCCAGAAGAATATGGTAGGTTATCAGTAACAGTTACAGTAGTAATTCCAGAAACAACCGGAGTTGCTTTAGTTATAAAATAGTATGTAGGCGTGATTTGAATTTCCACTTTTGCAGTTGTAATTCCAACATCACTCGATATGACATTAACTCTAGGTAAAGATGTATATCCTCTACCATTAGATACAAGTTCGACTCCAACAATTGATCCATTTCGAAGTTCAACAACAGCTTGTGCTGGAATTCCCCATTCAGTAGTTGGTGGATCAATTACAACTTCAGGAACATTTACATAACCAGATCCACCTTCAATTACTGTAACTTTTGTTACAGAAAAATATAGATCATCAAAATAAACAACTTCACCATCAAAAGGACGAATTATATTAATCTTTACAATTCCACCAGATTTATAGAAATGGGGTAAAGTTGATACACCAACATTAGTTGTAAATATTGTACTTCCATATGAAACTGATGGCAGTGAACTCAGGTTTCCTATCGAAAGTGTTGTTGTAATAATTCCAACAAGATTATCAATATTACTTTGGATATTGGCACAAGAATTAATATTATTATTTGATCCAGTAAGAGGATCGGGCACTAGAGAGAAATTTTTATTATTCAGTTGATTATTAATTGCCAATTTTGAATAATCTCTTACTGCTTTAAACGCTGTGATACTTTCTTGAACTTCCCCAAATACTCCGTTTGTCAATAAAGAATTTCCAGAAGCTTCAAAATAAAATTTTGCTGCCTTAATAGAATTTTCATTAGTAAAATCTCTAATATCTTTAGCAACCGCATCAATAATATATCCAATATCTCTTTGACATTTTGTTATACTCTCATCAAATAATCCAGAATTCTCATTAAATGATGTGAGATATGAAAGACTTCCAGATCCAATAACACTGGTTACAATTCCAACAAGATTATCAATATTAGTTTGAACATCAGCACATGAATCGGGATTTCCAGATGGATAAACTGTTAGAGCAATTCCAACGCCACCATATATTGAAGGACCGCTACTAATGCCAACATCTTTATAATTTAACTGATTAGTAACTGCTTTTTTAGCATATGATTTAACACTATTAAATGCATATAATGATTGACTTACTTCTCCAACTAATCCATTAGAAATTGGAACACCATTATTAAAGTATTGTTTTGTGAAATCCCTAGAGTACTTATTACCTCCAGTAAATACATCTGTTGAAATTGCATCAACAAGATACCCAAGATCTCTGGCACATTTTAATATTGTAGATATTCCAAGATTTTCATTAAAGGTTAATAATAAAGAAGTATTTCCTGCTCCAATAACACTGGTTACAATTCCAACTAAATTATCAATGTTGTCTTGAACATCGACACATGAATAAGGATTATCATTTCCAATAGTATACCCCGGAATTCCGTAAGGTGGGGGATAACTATTTGGATCAGGATCTGCAGTAATCGATAAATCTACATATGGAAGATTATTTGTAATCGCCAACTTCATCAAATTTGCAGCTTCATTAAAAGCATAATTAGATTGTATTTCTTCTCCAACTAATCCATTAGAAATTGGAGTGCCATTATTAAAATACTGAAGAGTAAAGTCTCTGGAATACTTATTGCCACCAGTAAATACATCTGTTGCAATCGCATCAATAAAAAATCCAAGATCTCTCTTACACTTTTGTTGTGTTGAAGATATTCCAGGATATACTGTAACTGCAGCATTCCATGCCGCATCAACAATATATTGCCTATTGTTTATAATCAGTTGATGTGCATCATAATATCTAGATCGACTATTAGTTTCTGTTTGATCTGGGAAATAGAAATTTGAAGGAAATCCGACAGCAATAGAAGATAATGATTTATCTACGATTTCCTGTCTATTTTTCTGTATTAGCCTATAAGCATCATAGTAGCGAGATCTTGGATTGGTCTGCTCATCTCCAGGAAAGTAAAAATCCGGATGTTGTATTGCAATGGCAGCTAGTGATTTATCTTGAATTTCTTTTTTATTGGCAACAATAGAATCATAAGCATCAAGATATCTTCCTGGTGCAACTGCGGAAACTCTAAAGATATTCCCAGATTTTCCACTTGGGTATGCTCTACCAATAGACTCAACAGTGCCACCAGAAACGTATGTATGTGGTAATGTAGATGCTCCAACATTTACTGAGAATGTTTCATCATCCACAACCTTATCAACTTTAAACACGTATCCTAAATTACCACTTGGATAAGTTACAATTCCAGGACCAGATGGACAAGTGAAACCTAGACCAACAATTTTAGCAGCATAACCAACTGAAAAATTATGGTCACCACTTAAAGTAATTGTAGCAATTCCAGAAACATGATCATAGATGGCATTTGTAACATTACGATTTTGCTTTTCTATAAAATATTCATAAAGATTAAAAACTTTTCCACCAGAAACATAAGTATGTGGCAAAGTGGAAGTTCCCACATTTATAGCAAAAAATGTATTCCCAAATCCAATGGGGAGAACTTTAAAGTCATACCCCAAATTACCACTTGGATACGTTACAATTCCTGGACCAGATGGACAAGTGAAACCTAGACCAACAACCGAAACTCCTAATCCAACAACAAGATTATGAGGATCTTGAGTGTATATGGTTGCAATTCCACTTACTCTATCATAAACAGCATTTATAACATTAATTGGTGAAGGAATTGGTGAACATTGAAATCCTAAATTATTTAATTCAACATTCATTCCAACTGAAAATTCATGTGGTACATTAGTATATGCAGTTATAAGACCAGTTGTATTGTCATAACTTGCATTTACAATCTTAAGGGTTGGGGTTGATAAGTCAACTACAAAGGTGTCTTGATTTACTTCTAAATTTTCTGATAGTACTCCTTTATATTTTAATGGACCAACACCATCTGCAACAAGTCCATAATTTCCAAAAGAAGAGTTAGAGTTTGTAAGGTCACATGCTCCACCAGACCCACAATAAACCGCAATATTATCACAAATTGTGAACAAAGAAACCAATTGAGCATATCCCTCATTGGTCATTGATGCACCAACGCCATTTGGATTATACTGTGTATATGAATCCAAAACCATTGACTTCAATGGTCCAAGTGCTTTTGTACCATCAACTTGAAGACCTATACTTTCTGGAATAAAGTTAGTACAATTTTGAATGTATGGAGACTGATCAATATATCTTCTGTTATTCGGATCAAATGCAAAAATTGCATATGGTAATGACTGCCCATCCAGTGGCAGATAAGACATTTCTGCAACATAGCAACCCTTTCCAACATGAAAAAGATCTGCCTGATTTTGGGGTATTACTGAAACCTCTCTTAAACTATCACCAACAACACTGACATTGTCGGGAAGTACAATAGGATTATCTTCTATATAAACTCCAGCACTGACCTTAACAACAGTTCCTTCAGATGAATCGGCAACAGCACCTTTTATGGTTGCTTTTGCATCTCCAAGTTTTTTTCCAGTATTAGTATCATTACCGTCCTTTGTAACGTATAAAATATTTGTGACTGTAGCACCAACACCAATTTTAACGATGTCTGTCCCTATGCCAGCACGAACTCTCTTAACATAAAGTTCGGCATCAAAAGTGTTTAGGGCTAATTCTCCAGTTTGAAGATCTGATACTTGAGGTTTTTTACCGGGAACAGCAGATCTTTTAATCCTGATTATTGATCCAGACATCTATGAAATTACTATCAAACTACAGGAATTTCTTCTTTTATTATTTATCTAAAAAAATAAAACTTAAATTAAAGTGCATTGTTTTTTCTGGGTCGATAAGCAAATAATTCAGTTGGTTTTTCAACCTTAACCCATTCTTTTATTTTTTTATACTTTTGCTCACAAAAAAACTCCTGAGAAGAATACCAGTCTTCCCAAGGAGTATGACCTTTTGATTGATTACATGAATGGCAGCAGGAAATTACATTTGTCTTAATATCAAGTCCACCCTTACATTGTGGAATAATATGATCTAATGTAATATTATCTTCCGACTCACAATAGGCACACTTGTATTCCCATTGCTCCTTTATACTCTTCCTCCACATTCGTTTTGCTTCTGCTTTACTTGCCGTTTCCAGATTGAACAGATAGTCCTTAAACGAGTGTAGAGGAACCATAAGTATTTGCAACTTATGATTATTTATTCTTTGTTTTTATAACTTCAATTAATTCTTTTAGAGTAATATAAATGTAATGAAACTCATCATAATAAGTAATATCTTGATCTCTTTTAAGAAATTTTTGAATCCGACTTAACATAATCAAGTATTATACCAAACAACAGATCTAGTCTTTTCAATATTATTTTCTTGATCTATAACATAATTCATAACTTCAGAATGATCACATACATTTTCTTTTAGTGCATCCGAAACCTTACATTGAATTAAATTTACAATTCTATTCCACCAATCAATATTTTGATTTTGCATATCCTGAAGTATTTGAAAATTACCCTCCACTTGTTGGCACTTATGAATTGCATCTTCCCATGATTCAGCAAATATCCAAGGTGGTTTTTCATCAAAAAAACAAAATGTAGAATCAATCTCTTCTGGCGATCCAACAACTACTGGTATTGCTCCGGCAAGAGTAGATTCATAAAGTCTAAAACAATCTAAACTAATGTTTCCTCTACCACAAGGAACGAAAATTGATTCACAATATAAATCAAAAATCTCACTTGTTGAAAGATATGCATTTGTAATTACAACACTTTTCCACATATTCCAAAAAGTATTGATCATATGACGACGATCAGTTTTCATGGTTCCGACCCAAGACCAATTATACTTTCGGTCTTTCATTGGTTTTATTTTTGGATTATTTTTAATTTGAATTCCATTCACATATCCAAGTGGTATTGGAACTACATTTTTATTATAACAATGAAAATGAGATTGATGCCTATACTGCCTCAAAAATAAATTACAAAAGTTTCCCAACAAATTATGAATTTCATTATGTTCAGAATGATATTCATCAGCCAATTGTAATATAATTTTGGGTTTAAATTTTAAAACAGCATTTTTAGTTTGTTCATATGTAGGAGAAAATCCGAAATGATTCAAACGATTTGGATCAGTACAATGATAAATGAAAACATCATATATTTTATCTGTATGATCTTCTTGACCCACTAAAATATAATCACATTCAATATGCTTATAATTTGCAAATATGTCATTCACAAAATACTCATGATTATTAACAGTATCATCAACTCCATAATAAAGAACTGATAATTTATAATCAAATGTATTTTTCATATTATTAAACTTTCACAGGTTCTCCCTGTCCTTCGGGAAGTTTTATTTGTGGTAGTGGCGAAGGTTCATTTCCAGTGGATTCCTCTACTCTCCAAGACCCACCAACTCCACCATTCATATTTACAACAATCTCTGAAGTTGGCAGTGCCTTTGGAAGTTCCATATCAACAACTGGTCCCATCAACATTTTGTTTGTTGTGATGGTTCTATTTTGAGGATCGAAAGAGACCATCATCATAGCATCCGAATATTCACCACAATCGGCAATCTTTCTTCCAGTTCCTTTATCAATCACCGAAAAATAATCTTCACTATTATACCTTTTCATTGGTTTCATTCTTTTCCTTATTATAAGATACTTTAGGTAGTCTGTAAAGTCCAGGCCAAGTGTCACGAATAATATTGGCAAGTTTATCTGGAGTTGTGGAAGAGATCATTTGTGATTATATTTTTCTGGATGTTTCAAACTGTCTATTGCAAAATATGTGAATGGTGCCGTGACAAATCCACTAATCACAATCATAACATATGTGTGATTTGACAACCAGTGTGCAAAGATTTTAATCATTTTGACTCTTCAGAACTTCCTCCCAATCCTTTTGAAACTGCTCAAGTCCCTTCTCGGTCATAATGTTCTTATACATTGCCCAGAAGACCACAGGAGGGATTGTAACGACATCTGCACCATATACGGCACACTGCTCTACCTGTCTCACATCACGAATGGATGCTGCAAGAATTTGAGTATCTGTATATGACTGGTCAAATACCTTACGAATGTTTCTAATCAGTTCAATTCCATCTACCGAATTATCCATCCAACGACCGACAAATGGTGAGATATAAGTTGCTCCTGCCTTTGATGCGAGTATTGCCTGCGCCACCGAGAACACCAGAGTTACATTTGTCTTAACTCCAACCGAAGAAAGTTGCTTACATGCCTTCAGTCCTTCCACAGTGCAGGGAAGTTTAATTGTAACGTGTGGTGCAATTGTATAATACTTCTGTGCTTGTGAGAGCATTTCTTCTGCAGTATCTGCAACGACTTCTGCCGAAATGCTTTCTAACTCGGAAAATGTACTTGAAATTTCTTTAATAACTTCTTTAAGTTGTCTGCCACTTTTCAGAATCAAAGTGGGATTTGTGGTGACTCCATCCAATAATCCAGCATCATATGCTGGTTCAATCATTGAAACATCTGCCGTATCTAAAAAGATTTTCATAAAAGAGAGAAAACTCCTTAGTAATTATAATGACTTATTTTTAGATGATATAGTTTTGTTATGAATTGAAGATAATCAGTAATATAATCAGAATCTTTTGGGGGTATATTCCATATCTTCAAGAAGTGCATCTAACATTGTCCCATATTCTTTGAATCTTTTGTCTCCTGCGATAAAACATCTTTGACGCATCCAAAGAGCATCTGCAAGAAGTTTGATTTGGTCTTCGGAAAGTGATAGGTTTTTCATATTTTTAAATAAACCATTCTATGTATTAGAGTTCTTGTGCT
>Ga0315909_10001072_pt1 | contig 36928 bp, 37 predicted proteins | sample LakEriMetagenome_11_FD_203527 | JGI IMG/M metagenome (GOLD analysis project Ga0315909, IMG submission 203527) | Freshwater fungal communities from buoy surface, Lake Erie, Ohio, United States - Buoy 2 MA125 | ecosystem: Environmental > Aquatic > Freshwater > Lake | place: USA: Lake Erie, Ohio... | reverse complement strand
CGCCCGCGCTGCAGGGCACATTGCGCTGGCGAGGTCGCCTGAGCGGCGAGGCCGGTCAGCGTCGTTTGTTGCTGGAATCTTCATTGGCCGGCATGCGCCTCGATCTGCCGGCTCCGCTGCGGAAAGCGGCGTCCGAAGAATTGCCGCTTGCGATCGATCTACCCCTGCAAGGCGAAGGCCCCCGAGACACCCGAGTGGCACTGGGTGGCGTTCTGCAGGCTGCGCTGCGTCAGGAGCCCAGCCCGGATGGAGCGCGGAGGCTGACTCATCTCGCGGTGCACCTGGGGCCAGGCTCTGCGCCTGGGTTGTCGCAGCCAGGCCTCCGGATTGAGGGTGAGCTCGCGGCTTTGCCGCTCGGGGAATGGACCGCGCTGGTGAAGGCCGGGGATGCGGGAAGCAGCGCACTGCCGATGGAGCTGGATGTGCTCGTCGGATCACTCAACACGCTTGGCCAGGATTTCACTCGGGTCAGGATCGTGGGGCGTCAGGACCCGGTTGCCTGGCGCCTGTCCGTGGACAGCGAGCGCCTTGCCGGGGACATCACCATTCCGCGCGACCCCGCGAGCAGTCCGCTGACCTTGAACTTGAAGCGCCTGTGGCTGCAGTCACCGGCAGAGGACCGCAAAGGTCAGGCGAAGCTGGTTCCGCAGCGCATCCCACGTCTGGCAATGGCCTGCGCGTCTTTCCACTACAACAAGCTGGATCTCGGTCAGGCGTCACTCGCCACCACGCCGACGCCTCAGGGGCTGCACCTCGATTCCCTGGTGTTCCAAAGCGAGGCCGCCCAGATCCGCGCCGAGGGCGACTGGTTCCTGCGTGACGAGGCTCACGAGTCGCGCTTCAGTATCGAAGTCAAGGCCGAGGCGCTGGGCGCCCTGCTCAGCAGTTTCGGCTATGACTCGCGCGCCATCAAAGGCGGGCGTACCAATCTGGAGATCGAGGCAGGCTGGCCCGGCACGCCGGGCGACTTCACCCTGGATCGTCTCACCGGCAGCCTGAATCTCACCGTGCGACGCGGCCGATTGCTGGACATCGAGCCGGGCAGCGGACGGCTTTTCGGCCTGCTCAGCGTGCAGACCCTGCCGCGCAGGCTTTCGCTGGACTTCGCGGATCTTTTTGCCAAGGGTTATGCCTTTGATCGCATCGAGGGCTGGTTCCGCCTTGAAAACGGCAATGCGTATACCAATACGCTATTCATGGAGGGTCCTTCCTCACGGGTCGAGGTGACGGGACGCACTGGACTTGCGAACAAGGATTACGACCAGAAAGCCATCGTCACGCCTGCCCTCTCGAAAAGCATTCCGATCGCCAGCGCCGTCTTCGGCCCGGCAGGCATAGGGGCAGGTGCTGCCATCTATCTCGGACAGAAATTGTTCAAAGGCGTACCCACGCAGGTCGACAAGTTCCTGCAACGCCGCTATTCCATCACCGGCCCTTGGGACAAACCCGTGGTCGAAAAGCTTTGAGGAGGCCGCACGATCCCATGCAGCAGGAACTCTGGAAACCCAATACCGTGGTGGCGGCCGTGCTGGAACGCGAGGGGCGCTTCCTGCTCGTGGAAGAGGAAGACCGCGGCCGTATCGTCTACAACCAGCCGGCAGGCCATCTGGACCCGGGTGAAACCCTGCTCGATGCCGTGCGTCGCGAAACCCTGGAGGAAAGTGCCTGGCATATCGAGCCCGAAGGACTGGTCGGCATCTACCTCATCGAGCCCCCGCAGGCAGCCACCACGTACGTGCGGTTCTGTTTCCACGGCAGGCTGGTATCGCACGAGCCGGCGCGGCCACTGGACAAGGAAATCCTGCGCGCGGTGTGGATGACGCCGGAAGAGCTGGCCGCAGAGCCCCATAAGCACCGCAGCCCGCTCGTCATGCGTTGTATTCAGGATTACCTCGCCGGGCATCGCCATCCGCTCACGCTCATCCATGATCTCCGCTTTGGCTGAACGCGCGCCGGCCGGCACACCGGTGGTGGTGGGGCTGTCCGGTGGCGTGGACAGTTCCGTCACGGCTGCTCTGCTGAAGGAGTCGGGCTGTGCGGTCTCGGCCATCTTCATGAAAAACTGGAATGAGCCGACCGAGGCGGGACATTGTCGTTGGGAAGACGATGTGGCGGATGCGCTGGACGTCTGCGAGCGGCTAGACATCCCGCTCAACACGGTCGATCTCTCTCAGGCCTACTGGGACGGGGTGTTCGAGGATTTCCTCAGCGAATATGCGCGCGGCCGCACGCCGAATCCGGACATCCTCTGCAACCGCGAAGTGAAGTTCAAAGCCTTCCTCGCCCATGCACGAGAGCTCGGCGGGAGTTTCGTCGCGACCGGGCACTATGCGCGCATTCGTGAAATCGAGGGCAAGCAGGCGCTCCTCAAGGGCCTCGATGGCAACAAGGATCAGAGCTACTTCCTGTACACGCTGGGCCAGGAACAACTCGCGGCGAGTCTCTTTCCGGTCGGGGATCTGCCCAAGCCCGAGGTGCGCGAACGCGCGCGCCGGCTCGGTCTCGTCACGCACGACAAGAAGGACAGCACCGGCATCTGTTTCATCGGCGAGCAGCGCTTCCGCGAATTCCTGGGGCGTTACCTGCCCGCCCAGCCGGGACTCATCCGGGCGCTGGACGGTCGCGTGCTGGGGGAACATCAGGGCGTGTTCTATTACACCCTGGGCCAGCGCGAGGGCCTGCGCGTGGGTGGTGTGAAGGGCGCGGCGGAAGGGGCGTGGTATGTGGTAGCCAAGGATGTGGCGGCAAACGAGCTGCACGTCGCCCAGGGTCACGATCATCCGGCGCTCCTGAGTCGTCGGCTGGAGGCCGACACCTTGAGCTGGGTGGCGGGCGAGGCGCCTGCCATGCCGCTGCGGTGCCGGGCCAAGACCCGCTACCGCCAGCCGGACCAGGACTGCGTGGTGCACCTTCTTGGCCCCGATCGGGTGCGCGTGGACTTCGACCAGCCCCAGCGTGCCGTCACCCCGGGCCAGTCGGTCGTCTTCTACGACGGCGAGGTCTGCCTCGGCGGGGGGATCATCGATACCACCGCCTGAGCATTTCAAACAATATCGATATTTCCAGCATCGATTCCCGGCTTGCCGATCAACGTGGCAATTCGCACAGCAGCCTGCGGCCCAGCCGCATCCACATCGTAGAACAACGCTCCGGTCTCAGGGTTGTAGAGCACAAAGTCATTTGCGTCCAGGACCACTCCAAGCCCCATGACCCGGAACATCTCGGGATTCAACGCGCCAGCCGCACCGAGCTGACTGAAGAATTTTTTGTCGAGCGCAAGCGTATCCTGCGCCGGATTGAAACCGAAGATCCGATCCGCATTGCCCGGATTCAGCGCCGCGCTGAACAGAAAGGTGTCTTCCCCAAGCCCTCCTTTGAGGACATCGCTGCCAGGTCCGCCAATCAGCGTATCCGCCCCGGCCGCTCCCTCCAAGGTGTCCAAGCCCGCGCCGCCCAGGAGGACATCCGCGCCCGAATCCCCCCGCAGCAAATCGTTACCCAGGCCACCGATGAGCGAGTCGTCACCATCAAGACCGCTCAGAGTGTCGTCTCCCTCGCGGCCGTCGATGCGATCCCCAGTCGCGAGGCCTGCGAGGGACTGGGATGAACTGTCACCGGTGATGTCGAGGCCGGCGAATGCCCGCAGAGGTTTACCTTCGGCGTCGTAGCGTTGCGCATAGACTCCGTAGCCGGATCCATCCTGCCCTTCGGATTGCCAAGAAATGACGAAGCCCCCATCAGTCATGGCCGTGATCGATGGCTCCATCTGGTTTCCAGCTACATGGCTGTTGACCAGAAATTCCCCTCCAACACGATTCCCTGGCGCGTCATAGCGCTGCGCGGAAATTCCATACTCGTTACCGTTCCCATCGACACCTTCTGAGATCCATGCGATGACAAACCCGCCATCCGCGAGACCAGCCACGGATGCAGAGGTTTGGGTCGCTCGGTTGTACGAGTTCACGATGAACTCCGTGCCTTGGGAGATTCCTTCAGCGTCATATCGCTGTGCACAGATATCGTAGAAATTTCCGCCCGGCTGATACTGCGCCGTCCAAACGATAACGAACCCGCCGTCCTCCATGCCAGCCACACTCGATGCTTGCTGGTCACCCTCCGTGCGCAAATTCACACGGAACTCCGACCCTGACATGTTCCCTGCCGAATCAAATCGCTGGGCGTAAACACCTTTTAGAGAGCCATCCTGTAAATCGGAGGTCCAGGTAACAATGAATCCTCCATCCGTCAGCCCTGAAACCTCTGGCCACAGACGGACATGGGATGATCCCGAGTCGACCTCAAAATCCCCACTCAAGGCCTTGCCCTGACCATCAAACAGACGTGCCCATACGCGGCCGCTCTTTATCCAAGTCGCTACAAAGCCTCCGCTGTCCAAGCTTGCAATCCCCGGCCGATCAACACCGAATGCCTCGCTCAACTGAAATGCAGGGCCGCTTGGATTTCCGGATGCTGTATACAACTTGGCGTATGCTGCACTCTGCCCGGAATCGTTCCAAGAAACGACATAACCGCCGGTCGTAAGCGCTGTCACACCAGGTGATGATTGATCATTCAAGGTGTAAGTGTTGACCTGAACCTCGGAACCAACTCGCGACCCGTTCGGAAGGAAGCGCTGCGAGAAGATTCCAGATTTGGATCCGTCCTGCTGATCCGAGGACCAAACAATGGTGAAGCCGCCATTCAACAAACCGATCACTGATGGGGTTCCCTGAGAGAAAGCGGTGGTCGTGTTGACCCGAAACTCGGCATTGATGAATTCAAGATCCGTGCTTGCCTCCAGAATGCGAACCGTCGCATCCTGAAATTGAATCAGCTCGATGCCGAACAAAAGGTCCCGACCCTGCCCGCCAATGATTTGCATGACGGCTCCACTGTCTCCCGATGAGAGGCTGTAGCCCGAATACACACCAGAGTAGACCGCCCGGTCATAACTCAGTCCTCCCAGGAGCACATCGTCACCGCCCCCACCACTCAGCGTATCGTCACCTGCGAGACCAAACAGAAAATCCCGACCAGCACCTCCAGTCAGGGTTCCCGTTTTTGACGTGTCCTTCAAAATTGCCATGTTTGAACCCTCATCCTGATTGGTCATCGAACTCGCGGCTGCATCCAATCCCGGGCGTCCAAATGCCGCTCGTGCCGGGGGCGCCGCCCGGTCAATTTAGCAATGGGCCCTCATTCGGAATAGGGAATTTCTCCTGACTTTCAGTGACTTGGGAACCGCCCCCCAAGTTGGTGCGATTGGACTCGATCGGCCTCGTGACTACGTATTGCGCACGCGTGGGCACCCCCTTTCTCCCGCACTGCACTACACGCCAGCCCCGAAGTTGCCGATAATGGCGGGCTCATCCTTCCCTGCCTGACTCACGGAGTTCCGATGACCAACAGCTTCAATGCGCGCACCTCGCTCAAGGTGGGCAACAAGGACTACCAGTACTTCTCGCTGAAGGCGCTGGACAGCCAGTTCAAGCTCAGCCGCCTGCCCTACTCCTACAAGATTCTGCTGGAGAACCTCCTGCGTCATGAGGATGGGGTGAACACCACCCGCGCCGATGTCGAGGCTCTGGCAGGCGCCAACCTGAAGCAGCTGCCCGCCAAGGACATCAACTTCACCCCCGCTCGCGTCATCCTGCAGGACTTCACGGGCGTGCCCTGCGTGGTGGACCTTGCCGCCATGCGCGATGCCATCAAGAAGCTGGGTGGCGATGCCGCCAAGGTGAATCCACTGTGCCCGGTGGAGCTCGTCATCGATCACTCCGTGATGATCGATCACTACGGCAGCAAGGAAGCTCTGGACCTGAACGCCAAGGTCGAATTCCAGCGCAATGAAGAACGCTACACCTTCCTGCGCTGGGGCCAGGAAGCACTCAAGAACTTCAAGGCGGTGCCACCGGATACCGGCATCGTGCATCAGGTCAACATCGAGTACCTCGCGCGCGTGGTCTTCGACAACGATGGCCTGCTCTACCCGGACAGCTGCTTCGGCACCGACAGCCACACCACCATGGTGAACGGCATCGGCGTGCTGGGCTGGGGTGTGGGTGGCATTGAGGCCGAGGCCGCCATGCTCGGCCAGCCGTCCTCCATGCTGATGCCTGAAGTGATCGGGGTGCGCGTGACCGGCAAGCTCGCCGAGGGCGCCACCGCCACCGACCTCGTGCTCACCGTCACCGAGATGCTGCGCAAGCGCGGCGTGGTGGAGAAGTTCGTGGAATTCTTCGGTCCCGGACTCGCCAACCTGTCCGCCTCCGACCGCAACACCATCGCCAACATGGGCCCGGAATACGGCGCCACCTGCGGCATCTTCCCCATCGACGAGGAAACCCTGAACTACCTGCGTCTCACGGGCCGCAGTGAAGACCAGATCGCGGTGGTCAAGGCCTATGCGCAGGCCCAGGGCATGTGGTGGACACCGGATGCACCAGAAGCCGAATACACCGATGTGCTGGGTCTCGACCTCGGCAGCATCAAGCCTTCGATGGCCGGCCCCAAGCGCCCGCAGGATCGTGTGCTGCTGACCGACGTGAAGGCCAATTTCCGCAAGGCCTTCGAAGCCGAGCAGAAGATGCGCCCGAGTGCCGGCCCCGTGCAGGTCACCGACGGTGGCAAGACCTATTCCCTCAAGGATGGTGCGGTGGTCATCGCGGCCATCACTTCCTGCACCAACACCTCCAACCCCTCGGTGCTGATCGGCGCCGGCCTGCTGGCGCGCAAGGCCCGCGCGCTGGGGCTGAAGACCCAACCCTGGGTGAAGACCTCGCTTGCCCCAGGCTCCAAGGCGGTGACCGAGTACCTCGCCAAGGCCGGCCTCACTGAAGATCTGGAAGCGATGGGCTTCCATGTGGTGGCCTACGGCTGCACCACCTGCATCGGCAACTCGGGTCCCTTGAACGACCCCATCGGCAAGGCCATCCAGGACAACAAGCTGAGCGTGTCTGCCGTGTTGTCGGGCAACCGCAACTTCGAAGGCCGGGTGCATCAGGACGTGCGCATGAACTACCTCGCCTCGCCGCCGCTGGTGGTGGCGTATGCAATTGCCGGCAGCACCGACATCGACCTCAGCCAAGAGCCGCTTGGCAAGGGCAGCAACGGCCAGGACGTGTACCTGAAGGACATCTGGCCGAGCAACAGCGAAATCCAGGAAACCGTGGCCAAGGCGGTCACCTCGGAACTCTTCAAGAAGAGCTATGGCGACGTGCTGAAGGGTGATGCGCGCTGGCAGGGCATCAAGGTCACGAAGTCCGAGACCTACCAGTGGGATGCATCCAGCACCTACATCCAGAACCCGCCCTACTTTGAGGGCATGACGATGACCCCGCCCGGCGTGCAGCCGATCAAGGGTGCGCGCGTGCTGGCAGTGCTTGGCGACTCCATCACCACGGATCACATCAGCCCCGCTGGTGACATCAAGCTGGACGGTCCTGCCGGCAAGTACCTGGCTGAACATGGCGTGGCCAAGGCCGACTTCAACAGCTTCGGCTCACGCCGCGGCAATCATGAAGTGATGATGCGAGGAACGTTTGCCAACACCCGCATCAAGAACGCCATGACGCCCGGCGTGGAAGGCGGCGTGTCCCGCTACATCAACGGCGCGGCCGGCCCGGTCGAGGCCATCTATGATGTCGCCATGAAGTACCAGGCGAAGGACGTGCCCCTCGTCGTCATCGCCGGCAAGGAATACGGCACGGGCTCCTCGCGTGACTGGGCAGCCAAGGGCACCATCCTGCTGGGCGTGAAGGCCGTCATCTCCGAGAGCTTCGAGCGCATCCATCGCGCGAATCTCGTCGGCATGGGCGTGCTCCCGCTCAACTTCATGGAGGGCGAGTCGGCCGCGTCGCTGGGCCTCGACGGCACGGAAGTGCTGGACTTTGAAGGCCTCGCCCCGGGTGCGCAGCAACTCACCGTGAATGCGCGCAAGGCCGATGGCAAGGTCGTGAGCTTCAAGGCCCGCGTGCGTATCAACACACCGGTTGAGTGGGACTACTACGCACACGGTGGTGTGTTGCAGTACATGCTCCGCCAGATGGCGCGCTGAGCGCGTCGAGCGCCCCACCGAAAGCCCGGCTCAGGCCGGGCTTTCTTTTTTCAGGGATACCCCATGCTGCAGGCCCGCCGCTCCCGTCCCGCCGCCATGCGCTTCATCATGGTGGCGGTGCTCATCGACATGATTGCGATCGGCATCATCGTGCCTGTGCTGCCGCCCTTGCTGGGACGCTTCACGCCGGATCCGGCAGAGCATGCCCTATGGTTTGGCGTGCTTGCGTTCTGCTTCAGCCTGTCCAACTTCGTGGGAGCGCCCATCCTCGGTGCGCTGTCAGATCGTTTCGGCCGCCGGCCTGTGCTGTTGCTGGGGTTCTGTGGCCTCGGCTTCAATTTCTTTGCCATGCCGAACGCGCCGACCTTGTGGTCACTCATCCTGGTGCGCATGGTGGGCGGCGCCTTGCAGGCAAACATCGCGGTGGCCAACGCGTATGTGGCGGACATCACTGCACCGGAAGATCGCGCGCGGCGTTTCGGCCTGCTGGGTGCCATGTTCGGCATCGGCTTCATGCTGGGGCCGGTCTTGGGTGGCGTGCTGGGCGCGATCGATCTGCGCCTGCCCTTCTATCTCGCGGGCGCCTGCGCGCTGCTGAATCTGGTCTACGGTTTTTTCGTGCTGCCGGAATCCCTGCCCGAATCACGTCGCAGACAGGTCTCGCTGCGTGAGACCAACCCGCTGGCGGCCCTGCGCCGCCTGCGGCGCCTGCATGGCATCGGTCCCCTGCTGTGGGTGATCGCGCTCAGTAACCTCGCCACGTTCGTCATGTACACCACTTGGGTTCTCTACACGGACTATCGCTTCGGGTGGGATACGGCAGCCAATGGCTGGTCGTTGTTCCTGATGGGCGCGGTGTCCACCGTGGTACAGGGGTTCCTGCTCGCCCGCCTCATCAAGCGCTTCGGCGCACGTAAGCTTGCGATGATGGGCCTCTTGTCCAGTGCCTTCGGTTATCTGGGCTGGGGCCTTGCGACGCAAGGCTGGATGATGAATGCGGTGATTGCCATGAACCTGCTCGCCTGGACGGTCACGGCCTCGGTGCAGAGCCTGGTCTCCAACGCCGCGGATGCGCGTACCCAGGGCGACACCTTGGGCGCAGTGTCCTCCTTGACCAGCCTGATGGCGGTACTCGGGCCGGTGCTCGGCGCGCCCCTCATGGCATCGGTGTCCGATCTGCCGGTCACGGATTGGCGCGTGGGTGCGCCCATGTTCTTCTGTGGTCTGCTGCAGCTCGCTGCCATGACTGCGGCGCTGCTCTACTTCCGCCGGTTCACGCCGCGAGAAAATCCTCGACGAGACGCATGAAGCCTTCGAACTGGTCGTGGTGGACCCAGTGGCCCGCATTGGCAAAGGTCTCCACCCGTGCGTTCCTGAAATGCCGCGCGCGGCCGTCCTGTACCGGATTCGACGCACCGCTCTCTGCGCCATAGACCAAGAGGGTGGGACAGGTGATGGCCGCCCATAGGCCCTGCACATCTTCCGCCGCCATGTCATAGGCCGGCCACGACCGCACGTAGTTGTCGAACTTCCAGCTGAAGGTGCCGTCCTCGTTCTGGTTCACACCGTATTCGGTCAGATGACGGGCCTGCGCCGGCGAGAGATGCTTGTTCTCCTCGTGCATGCGCCGGAAGGCATCTTCCAGGGTTGGATAACGGCGCGGCAGGCGTCCGGCGAGATCGCGCTGCTCGGCGATCCAGAGCCTGAGACGTTCGGCCAGGCCCAGCTTCGCGCGTTCCTGCGCCATCTTGGGCGAGGCACCCAGGCCTTCGATCGCAACCAGGCGGCGCACATTCTCCGGATAAACACCGGCATAACGCAGCGCGATGTTGCCGCCCAGGGAATGCGCAACCAGCGTGACAGGGGCGAGCTTCAGTTGATGGACGAGCTGCGCCAGATCGTAGAGATAACCATCCATGCGATAGGTGCCATCCGCGGACCATTGGCTGTCACCATGCCCGCGCAAATCGGGCGCAATCACATGCCAGCGATCACGCAAACGCTCCGCAACCCAATCCCAGTTGCGGCAGTGATCGCGGCCACCATGCACCAGCACGAGCGGGGGAGCCCCGGGATTGCCCCAGTCCACATAGTGCAGACGCAGGCGTTGGGAGAAATAGCTGTGCGAAGTGGGGCCGGTGCTCATGGTGATCGTCGCTGTCGATAGAGTCCCAAGCCTAGCGCCTGCGGTTGCCAGGCGCGAGTCGCTGCGTGGATAGTAGGCGTCATGAAAGACTGGAATGAGATCAAGGTCTGGCGCGTGACTACCCGGAAAGAGCTGCTGGAAGCGCGTGCTGGCCTGCCCGAAGCCACGCGGCGTGCGCTGGGAGAGCGGATCACCCGGCATCTCGTCACGGCGCTTGTGCCGCATGCCGATGACTGCATTGGTTTCTACTGGCCCATCCGTGGCGAAATTGATCTGCGGTCAGCCCTGCACCAGTGGTGCACGGGCGCCGTGCGCGCCGCGCTGCCCGTGGTGGTGGCCAAGGATGCCGCGATGATTTTTCGTCCCTGGCACCCGGCTGCCGCCATGACCACGGGCGTGTGGGATATCCCGATTCCTGCGACGGAAGAAACGATCGCGCCCACGGTACTGCTGATTCCGCTCGTGGGCTTTGATGACAAGGGTTATCGTCTGGGCTACGGCGGCGGCTTCTACGACCGCACCCTCGCTGGCATGACGTCAGCTCCACTCACCATTGGCATTGGCCTCGCCAGCTCGAGGCTCCCGTCTGTCCATCCGCAGCCGCACGACATCCCCCTCGCGGCAATCCTGACCGAGGAAGGCTGGGCGCGACCGCTGCCCGCCACGGAGCCCAGACGCCGCGGCTGACCCAGGCCCGGATTTGCTGCGCCGCGACCAGAGACAAGACCTGTTGCAGCCCTGCACGGGCGCCTCTATGGTGCGGTGGAGTTCTGTTCCAATGCATCGAGGCCTGCATGAATGAATTGAAGGGTGGCTGCCTGTGCGGCCAGGTGCGCTACACCGTGGGTGAGGTGGCGACCACTGCCGTTTGCCATTGCCCGGACTGCCAGAAACAAACCGGCACCAGCTTCTCGGTGGTGCTCGCCGTGCCGCGTGCATCATTCAACACGCAAGGCACGCTCAGTCTCCATACCACGACAGGCGAATCAGGCGGTGCTGTCGCACGCCACTTCTGCGGCCACTGTGGCTCGCCCATCTATTCCGCGGTCGATGCGGCCCCCGGCGTGTTATTCGTAAAAGCCGGTACGCTGGATGACACCAGCGCCCTCAAGCCACAGGTCGAGTTCTGGTGCGATACCGCCCAGCCGTGGCTGGAGCAACGCGCCGACCTGCCGCGCATGCCGCGAAATCCCCCCTTGGGCTGACATGGACAAGAACGATTTCTACCGCGAAGCCCGTAGCGATCTGCCAGGACCGTTGGCGGGTATCGTGGTGGTCGAAGCCACCACCACCTGGGCCGGCCCTATGGCCGGTTGCGTGCTCGCGGATTTCGGCGCGACGGTCATCAAGGTGGAGCATCCGGAGGGCGAGGTGATGCGCAGATTGCCACCCTTCGTGCCCGGCACCCGGCTCTCCGTGATGCAGGAAGTGGTGAACCGCAACAAGCAGAACCTGTCCTTGAGTCTGAAGGATCCGGAAGGACGCGACATCTTCCTCGAGCTCTGCCGTGGCGCAGACATCATGATCGAGAATTTCAAGCCGGGCACACTGGCAAGTTGGGGCGTGGGTTACCAGCATGTGCGCGAGGTGAAGCCGGACATCATCTACGTCTCGATCAGCGGCTTCGGTCAGTTCGGCCCCTACTCCGACCGTCCCGGTTACGACCCCATCGCGCAGAACTTCACGGGCTGGGCTTCGCTCAACGGCGACCCCGATGGCGCGCCCACCAAGGCGCCCACTTTCCTCGGCGATGATCTGGGCGGCCTGCATGGCGCTCTGGGCGCGCTGGGTGCCTTGCGCCACCGCGAGCGCACGGGCGAAGGACAGCATGTGGATATCGCCCTCACGGATGGGCTCATCTTCCAGAGCAATGGCTGGCTGACCATCGGTGCCATGGGGCTGCCGGCCGAGCGCTGGGGCAACCAGTTTGCCGTCGCTGCGCCGGTAAATTCCTATGTCTGCACGGACGGCCGGGTATTCGCCGGCGTGCTGCTCGATTCGCACTGGAAGACCTTCTGCGCGCATATCGGGCGCGAAGATCTCGCCGGCCTGAATGGAGGCGAACGCATCCAGCGCCGGACAGAGGTCGATCAGATCTTTGCCCAGTGGTGCCTCACGCGCAGTACGCGTGAGGTGGTGGACACCCTCAACGGGCTCGGCCTTGCGGTGACCCGCGTGAACACCTTTGCCGAAAGCGCACAGGACGATCACGTCAAGGCTCGCGACATGCTCCAGCCCACGAAGCTCAATGATGGCAACGAAATCCCGCTGACCGGGCCCGCTGCCAAATTCTCGCGTACGCCCACGCGCGTGCGCTCACCCGCGCCCAGCCTCGGCCAGCATACGGAAACGTGGCTGCAACGACTGGGCTACACGGCTGAGCAGATTGCCAGTCTGCGCAGTCGCGGCATCATCTGACCCCAAGGAGCAAAGAAATGAGCAACACCTACACCGGCGAGTGTTTCTGTGGCGCGGTCAAAATTACCGCCAGCGGTGATCCCGCCGGCATGGGCTACTGCCATTGTGCGGACTGCCGCCACTGGTCCGCCGGCCCCATCAATGCCTTCAGCCTCTGGCAGCCGGCGCAAGTGCAGGTCACGCAGGGTGGGGAACATATCCAGACCTACAACAAGACCGAGAACAGCTATCGCAAGTGGTGCAAGAAGTGCGGCGGGCATCTGTTCAGCGAGCATCCCGGCCTTGGGCTGACGGATGTCTATGCGGCCATCCTCCCCACCCTGCCCTTCGCGCCGGGCCTGCATGTGTTCTACAGCGAGGCGAAAGTTCGCGTGCATGACGGCCTGCCGAAGTTCAAGGACATGCCCGGCGAATTCGGCGGCTCCGGCGAAACCCTGCCGGAATAAGCAGACCTTCTGACAGCCAGGGGCTGTGCTGAGGCAGCCCCGGTATCGCCGCCCCTGTCCCTGCATGTCCAGATTACCCATGCCCACGATTTCCCGGCGCAGTTTCCTCGGCGCGAGTGCCGGCCTGCTGCTCTCTCCCCGCGCCCTGGCAACGGAAGGCCCGTTCGCGGAAGACCCGTTCACCTTGGGGGTTGCCTCCGGCTATCCGATACCGGACGGCGTGACCTTGTGGACGCGTCTGGCGCCACGGCCTTTCGCGCCGATGGGCGGCATGGATGGCCGCACGATCACGGTGGGTTGGGAAATTGCGCATGACGAGGACTTCCGGCAGCCCATTGCAAGCGGCGAGGCCATTGCCGAGGCCGCATGGGGCTATTCGGTGCATGTGGATATCCAAGGGCTTGCCGCAGGGCGCTGGTATTTCTATCGCTTTCACGCCGGCGGCGCGACCAGCGTTGTCGGACGTACCCGCACCGCCCCTGCTCTCACGGAAGTCGCGCCCCGCCTGCGGGTGGGGCTCGCCTGCTGCCAGCATTACGAGCATGGCTATTTCAGTGCCTATCGCCACCTGCTGGCGGACGATCCAGATCTCGTCATCCATGTCGGTGATTATCTCTATGAGGGCAGTTGGGGCACGCAGAAGGTACGCCGGCATGCCGGGCGCGATCCGCATACTCTGGAAGACTATCGCGCTCGTTACGCGTGTTATCGTCTGGACCCGGATCTGCAGCGCATGCATGGCGCCGCTCCGTGGCTCAATGTCTGGGACGATCACGAGGTGGAAAACGATTACGCGCGCGATCGCTCCCACTATCACGATGACCGCGCCACTTTCCTCGCGCGGCGCGCCGCCGCCTGGCAGGCCTTCTATGAACACCTGCCATTGCCCGCAAGCATGCGGCCAACAGCCGAGGGCATGCGTATTCATACCGCGGTGCGTTGGGGGGCGCTTGCGCAGATCGCGCTGCTCGACACCCGGCAGTATCGAAGTTATCCGCCCTGCCATACCGCGAAGGACAAACTCGGGCGCCCCTGCCGGACTTTCGATGATCCGACGGCCACGATGCTGGGCGCGGCTCAGGAGGCCTGGTTATCTGAGGAACTGCGAGCATCACCTGCACGGTGGAATCTGGTCACCCAGCAGCTGTCGCTGGCCCGTTACGATGAAATCCCCGGGCCGGAGGAGAAACTGCATACCCAGAGCTGGGATGCCTACCCTCACGCGCGCCAACGCCTGATCGAGGTGATGGCCGAGGAAAGGGTAGCCAACCCCGTGGTGCTGGGGGGTGACTGGCATGCCTTCTGGGCCAATGATCTGCTGCGTGATTTCCGGAAGCCGGACGCGCGCCCCGTGGCCGCGGAAATCGTCACCACATCGCTCAGTGCGCAGGGGCCGGATGAGTCCATAGTGCTGGCGGTACGGCGCGAAGCGCCGTGGCTGAAGTTCGGAACGGCCCGTTACCGCGGCTATGTGCGGCTGGAAGTCACGCCGGAGACACTCGACTGCGACATGCGTGCACTGGCCGATGTGACGGATCCCCGTTCAGCCTGCCTCGCACTTTCCAGCTGGAAGGTGGAAAACGGCCGCCGGGGGATAGTCCGCGCCTAAGGCGGCGGGAATCCCGCGTCGCGCAGCAAAGTCTCGCAGGGACTGGAAAATTTCTGGTCGAGCTCCGCCACGCGACGCCAGTCCTTGGCAATGGAGTGCATCATGTCCGTGGAACTCGTCTCCATCTTGCCCTGCGCTGCCTGGCCGTGCCGCTTGATGGCCTCATTCAGGCTGAACTCACCTGCGGAGTAGAGCGCATCGTACTGCGTGACGTCATGCCCCCTGGCCGCCAGAAAGTAGTAGGCGGCGCAAGTCGCAAAGCCGGGGGCTTCGCCCTGCGCCGCGAAGCCGGTCGTGGGCAGGAGGTAGGCCATCAACAACAGTCGAACGGGTTTCATGGGGGTGCTCCGCGTAACCTCGCCAGCGCCGTGCGCACCGAGGCAAAAGCAAGTTCTTCGGGTTTGACCAGCGCAAGTTCGCGCCAGTGGAGTGCCACGATTTCCGCGTTGGGCGCCACAGGCGGGAGGTCCTCCACCCACACCTCGAACATGGCGTCGAGGGTCCGGTAGTTCACCTCTCGGTAACGATAGAGATTGGGCACGGAAAAAAGATAACGTGGATTGTCGATGACAACACCCAGCTCTTCTTGGACCTCGCGCATTGCCGCGGACTCCAGATCCTCCCCGGGGTCGACGAATCCACCGGGTAAATCGAGCAAGCCCTTGCCGGGATCCTGTCCACGCACCACCAGCGCGAGCTCATCACCCCGCCGCAGCATCACGCACACGGCGGCAGCCAGGTTGTGAAAATAGACGAAGCCGCACTGCGCGCACTGATGCCTTCGTCCATCGTCAGAGGACAGGCCATCAGCGCCGCAACGAGGGCAGAATCTCGCCCATTCCCGGCTGAATTCATGGCTGGTGATGTTCATGTCGTATCTTCATGCGGGACGAGTCCGGACGCGGGACTCAGGCGCGCTTGACCTCAACCTCGATGAAGGCGAGCTCCTGCGGGCCATCGTTGATGACGTTGTGCTCCACGCCCACGGCTCGCGAATAGGAGTGACCGAGCTTCAACTCCGCCGTGACATTTCCATCCGGGGTCTCCAGAAGCAGGGTGCCATCGCTTATCGGCACCACCACGTAATCGTGGCCATGTCGATGCCAGCCGGTTTCCGCACCCGGCGCGAAGCGCCACTCGGTCACACGCACTGCCTCATTGTCCACCTGCACGGTGGCGGTTGCGGTAGGTCTGTTGCTCATGGAAGTGCTCTCCTTCGTGTAGCGTCGATTTTCATGTTCATGCGCCCGTAAGGCGCGCCCGGAAGATGAAGAATACCGCACCAAGCAGGCACAGGCCGGCCCACAGGTAATCGAGCGTCAGACGCTCGCGCAGATAGAAAATCGAGAATGGCACGAAGATGCCGAGCGTGATGACTTCCTGCAGGATCTTGAGCTGGCCCACGTTCATCACCTGATGGCCGATACGGTTGGCTGGCACCTGCAGCAGGTACTCGAAGAGCGCAATACCCCAGCTCACGAGCGCCGCGATGAACCACGCCTTGTGATTGAGCTGCTTGAGATGGGCGTACCAGGCGAAAGTCATGAACACATTGCTGGCCATCAGCAGCAGGATGGTCCAGAGGTAAGGGGAGGCAGTTGCTGGCATGGAAGGCGCCCCGACCAGAAACAGGCAGACAGGAAAAAATGGGTACCAGAAACAACGAACCCGGCATCATGCCGGGTTCGTGCTTTGCCGCTGGCCGGGATCAGGCCTTGGGCGCGTAGGCCGAGCACCAGCCCTTGGCTGCGACGGCCTGGCCGGCAAAGATGCCGCAACCGCCCCACTCGCTGTCCGGCGTGCCCTGATACAGCACGCAGGTCGCGCAGATCGACCCGTCCTTGTGCATGGGGTACTTGGCCTTGTCGACCAGGGCCGCATCGTGCTTATAGCCAAGACCGCTGGCTTGCGGGCTGGCCTCATCCACATGCGGCAGGTCCGCCGCGTAGGCCACGCGGTTGGCCACGAGCTGGGCCACCGAAACGGTAGCCACCACGCCCAGGCTGCGCTTGAAAAATGCTCTTCTCTGCTGGTCCATGAAACACCCTCCTGCTGGAGTTGATTGATGATGGTTTTATTGTCTGACGGAGTTTGCGACGTTTGACGTCCCACACGGCCCGGAGTTCAGGCCGTGAGGTAGTCGTGAATCACCTCGCCGTCTTCGAGTGTGAAATCCGCACGGTAAAGATAGCCTCCGATCACGCGAGCGATGGGGATGTCGCAGAAGCGATCGACCGGCGAGGGAAAGAACTCCAGCGTCGCCGGGCCCTTGAACACATCCTTCATCACCACGTTGCGCAAGGTGGTGGAAGCAAGCTGCATCACCTCCGGCGGCGCCCCGTTGCGCACCGAGGGAATCATCTTGAGCTGCACGTATTCCGCACTGCCGGCCAGCTCGCCGGGAGAACAGATATCGCCGATCTGCATGGCGCCCCGAACCAGTGGCAAGCCCCCGCGCTCCACCGTGCCGCTCATCACTCCGTCCTTGTCGGAGAGGGTCACGCGGCCGAGCTTCTTGGGGAAGCCCCAGATCTCGCGGCCACCACAGATGGCGATGTCGTTGTCGAGAATCAGGGAGAGCGAATAATTCACGGGCCGTCCCTGAAAGTGCGCATGGGCGGCCAGCAGAATCTCGTGGTAGCTGCCGAATCCCGCCGTGAAGAAACGACTTATCTGGGCAAACATCGTGGCTTTGGGATCGATCACGAGGGGCTTGGGCACGTAACGCGCGAGCACCTTGGGGTCACTCTCAAAGACGATCATCATCGAATGCGCATCGCGGTATTCAAAAGGCGGGGGGGTATACAGCGGAGAAAGGTGCGGCATGGCATAGCCGAACGGGGACTTGAACGGCTTGGGTGCGGCCTTCTTTCTGACTTTGGCGTCCATCACGAACTCCCGACTGATTCCCGGTGCGGCCATCCTACTCTGCGTGCAGCGCTTCCACCATCTCGCGCAGGCGCGCGGCGTCCATGGCATCGTGCACCGGGATGCTGAACTCCGCGTGGGTCACGAGGCCCCGGTAGCGGGCGAGCAACCGAGGCACGATCTCGTCCCAGGTGCCGACCGTCGCGTACAGGTCCAATACCTCGTCACTGATTCTGTCCGGCATTTCCTCCCAGCGCTGCGCGCGGGAGAGCACCTGGAGTTCATCTGCAAGCGCGCCGAGCCCATGGGCCTCAAAACACGCACGATAGGCAGGGGTGGAGGCATAGAACGCCACCCGGGCCCGCACGTCCCGTATCCGGGTGGCGAGGCGGGCGGTATCGGGCGCGGTGGCGATCAGCGGCTTGATGGACACCGCGAAGCCCTCCAGCGAGCGGCCAGCCTTGTGGGCCCCCTTGCGCACGGCGGGCAACATGATTTCGCGGATGTAGTGTGCCGTACATACCGGGTGCGGGCGCATGCCGTCAGCCACCTCACCCGCGACCTGGCAGAGATAGGGATTGACGGCGGCCAAATGGATCGGAATGGTCGGATGTTCGATGGGCTCGGGCGTGAACAGCGGCACGGACAGGTTCAGGCGGTAATGCTCGCCCGCGAAATCGAGCGGCGTGCCCTGCTGCCAGGACGCCCAGATAGCGCGCAAGGCCTGCACGTATTCGCGCATCCACGGGCCCGGTGCCGACCATTTCATGCCGAAACGCCGCTCGATATGGCCCTTGACCTGGGTGCCCAGACCCAAGGTGAAGCGCCCACGTGAAAGGCGGGCGAGGGTCCATGCAGTCATTGCAGTGACCATGGGACTGCGGGGAAAGGCGATGGCGACGGCAGTGCCGAGCTTCAAGTGAGTGGTGGCCGCCGCGACCAGCGCCATCACGATGAACGGATCCTGCTTGGTGTCTTCCACCATGAGGCCGTCGTAGCCGAGCTCTTCGACCAATCGGGCATCCTCACCGACACGGTGGATGTCCAGCGCCTGCTCGGGCGCCCTCAAGCCCGGATCCACTTTGCCCAGCGGCAGCAGTGTTTCCACCCTCATCGACGCAGATCCTCCACCATCGTGGCGAGCAGTGCGGCGTCCGCCTCATCGCCTACCGGAATGCTGAACTCCATTGAATCCGCGAGCTCCGCATAACGGTTGCGCAGCTGCCCGACTATCGTTTCGTGCAAGCCCACCGTGACGAACTCTTCGAGTACCGCGTCAGAAACGAGCGCCGGCATTTCGGCCCAGCGCTGCGCGCGGGAATATTCATTCAGCCGCTGCGCGAGATCGCCAAGATCATGGGCTTCGAAAGCGGCAGCATAAGCTGGCGTGGAGCCATAGAAAGCGACACGCCCCCGCATCTCCTCGCGTTTCTGTACCAGCGCTTCGGGGTTTGCCGCGGTTGCGACCAACGGCTTGACTGCCACCTCGAACCCGTCCAGCGAGCGTCCAGTCCGCGCCGCGCCCTTGCGCACACCGGGCAGGATCACGCTCTTGAGGTAGTGAGGGCTGCAAATCGGGTGAACACGCAGGCCATCGGCGAGTTCACCGGCCACCCCACACATGGCGGGGTTGACCGCTGCGAGATGGATAGGGATGGGACCGCACGCCAGAGGCACCGGCGTGAAGATCGGGACATTCAAGTTGATGGTGTAATGCGTGCTGGCGTGATTCACCGGCGTGCCGTTCTGCCAGCCCTTCCACAAATCGCGAATGGCGCGGAGGTAATCGCGCATCCAGGGCGCTGGCGCAGACCATTTGCCACCGAAGCGCCGCTCGATGTGCCCCTTCACCTGGCTGCCCAGCCCCAGCACGAAGCGCCCACCCGAAAGGCGCGCGAGACTCCACGCGGTCATGGCGGTCACCGTAGGACTGCGCGGGAAGGCGATGGCAACAGACGTGGCCACCCGCAGCCTGGTGGTGGCATGCAGTGCGAGCGTGGACATCACGTAAGGGTCGTCCTTGTTGTCCTGCACGGCGATGCCATCGAAGCCGAGGCTTTCCACGCGCGCGGCTTCGCTGACCACCGAGGTGATGTCGACGGAGCCATCGGCTCGCTTGAGCCCCGAGTCGGCCCGCCCCAGTGGCAGCATGGTTTCAACAAGCATTCTCGCCCTCCATTCCAGGGGGCAAGCGTAGGCGATGCGCCAGACTGCGCCAAGCGCGCAACAGGGTTGAGTTGTCGCGCTGCGTGCTGCCATCATCGGCCACGCGAACCGCGCACCTCCCGGAGACTCCCCGCATGCCCTCTCCCGCCGCTTCCGTCGCCGGCGCCACACCCGCAGGTCGTTGGCCCACGCGCTACACACTGATTGCACTGTGCGTGCTCGCGACCTTCGTCTGCTACATCGACCGAGTGAACATCTCGGTCGCGGTGCTCGCCATGCAGGAAGAGTTCGGGTGGAGCGAAACCACCAAGGGTCTGGTGTTGTCCTCGTTCTTCGTGGGCTACATGGGCTTCATGCCGCTAAGCGGCTGGCTGGCCAATCGTTACGGTGGTCGCCGCGTGCTCGGCTTTGCGGTTTTCTGGTGGTCCATCTGGACGATTCTCACGCCCGTTGCAGCTGGCATGTCCTTCGCGATGCTCATCTTCGCCCGTATCGCCATGGGTGCGGGCGAGGCCGCGACCTTCCCGGGCGTGTACAACCTCTACGGCCGCTGGGTGCCCCAGAACGAACGTTCACGGGCAGTCGCCTTCCTCACCGCCGGCATCCCGCTAGGCACGCTGTTCGCGCTCACCACCACGGGCTGGCTGGTCGCGGCACATGGCTGGCCGATGGTGTTCTACTGCTTCGGCGTGGTGGGTTTGTTCTGGTGTCTCGCCTGGTTCCCGCTGGTTCGCGACCATCCACGGCAACATCCCCGGATCAGCGCCGCTGAACGCGCGATGCTGGAGGCCGCGGCGCCCCCGGACTCCTCGCGTGCGCCCGTGCCCTGGGGCCGGCTGCTGCGCGCGCCTGCCGTGTGGGCACTGATGGTGAATCATCTTTGCACCAACTGGGTGTTCTACATCCTGCTCGCCTGGCTGCCGAGCTACTTCCGTGGGGCATTGGGACTCACCTTGACCCAATCGGGCCTCTATGCGGCAGGGCCGTGGGTGGCGATGTTCACCGTGGGCACCCTGAGTGGCTATGTGGCGGACGCCATCGTCCGCCGCGGCGTGAGTCTCACGGTCGTGCGCAAGTTCATGCAAGTCACCGGGCTCACGGGCGCGGCGTGTTTCATGCTCGCAGCGCGCGACGTGACCTCACCTGATGTCGCCTTCGGTCTCATGTGCGGCGCGCTCGGCACCCTTGCCCTCACCTGGGCGGGCTTCCTGCCCAACCATCTGGAAATCGCACCCCGCCATGCGGATGTGCTGATGGGCATCACCAACACCGCAGGGACACTGCCGGGTGTCATCGGCGTTGCCGTCACCGGGTGGATGGTGGAAGCCACCGGCACCTATGACGCGGCCTTTCTGCTGGCGGCCGGCGTCAACCTGTTCGGTGCCGTGGTGTGGCTCTTCTTTGGCACTTCGCGCAAGGTTGTGGACTGAACCTCAGCCGGGATTCAGACGGGCCAGGCATTCCTGTCGCAGCTGGGTCTTGAGAATCTTGTTGGTGCCGGACAGAGGCAGCGGCTCGATGCGGAACTCCACGCTGCGCGGGCATTTGTAACCCGCAATGAGGCTGCGGCAATGTGCAATGAGCTCAGCCTCCGTCACCTTGCGGGCCGGGTGCAGCACCACGATGGCATGCACCGTCTCCACCAGGTCGGCATGCGGCAAGCCGATGACTGCGCATTCGCGCACGTCCGGGTGCTCATGGAGCGCATTCTCAACTTCGCCTGAATACACATTCTCCGCACCGGTGATGATCATGTCCTTGATGCGATCGACCAGAAAGATGAAACCCTGCTCGTCCATGTAGGCCGCATCCCCAGTGTGCATCCAGCCCCCGCGCAAGGTCTCGGCACTGAGTTCCGGCTGACCCCAGTAGCCCTGCATCACCATCGGACCCCGCACCTGGATCTCTCCCACTTCGCCTCGGGGCAGTTCGCGATCCTCCGTATCAGCGATGCGGATTTCAGCAGTCATGAGTGCCTGGCCGATGGATTTCAGCCTGCCGGCATTCGGTCCGTCCAGCACGTGATACTTGGGTGGCAAGGTAGTGGCCGATGGCGAAAGCTCGGTCATGCCATAGGACTGGGCAAAGCGCACACCGGGCATCAGGGCCAGCGCCCTCTTGAGCAGGGCCTCCGGCATGATTGAGGCACCGTATACGCAATGTGTGAGGCTGCTGAAATCGCTGGTCTCAAACTCGGGGCAGTTCAGCAGACGGTTCAACATGGTCGGCACGAGGATGATGTGGGTCACGCGATGTTTCTCGATGGCGTGCAGCACGGCGGCCGGCTCGAAGCGCGGCAGAATCACATTGGTGGACAGGCAACTGACAGCCGCAATCAGACGGGCGCTGCCCGAGGTATGGAACAGCGGCGAGTTGTGCAGATACACCATGTCCTCGCCAAACTCGTTGACCGGAATCACCGCCAGTGTGTTTGCCACCAGATTCGCGTGGGAAAGGGAAACTCCCTTGGGGCGGCCGGTGGTGCCGCCGGTGTAGATGATGGCCAGGAGATCCTGTCCTCCACGCCGCAGATCCTCCATCGGGGAGTGCGCTGCGATCAGGGATTCATATGCCAGCGGACCTTCGCCCTCCAGGGTGATCACCACCTCGAGTCCGGGGCAGCCGGCCTCCAGCGCTGCCCGGCGCGAGGCATACTCGGGCCCGAGCAGCAGAATCCGGGCGCCGCAGTCGTTGAGGATGTAGACAAGCTCGGGGTCGGACAGCCGCGTGTTCAGCGGCACGATCACGCCGCCCGCCCAGGGCGTGGCGTAGTGGAACTCGAAATAGGGGAAACCGTTGTCGGCCAGCATCGCCACCCGGTCGCCCGGCGCGAGGCCCAGCGCACGGAATGCCGCGGCCAGACAGCTCACACGGTCACGAAATCCGCTCCAGGTCCGCTGCTCGCTGCCGCAGATCAGGGCTGTCCGCCCGGCTTTCATCTGGACCGCGCGGTCCAGCACTTGGGTCAGATGCATGTTCCCCTCGTCCTTCCTGCACACGTTCGGTGCCTGCCGAATCAAGGGCTGGGAGTATACCTGCGCCCCTTACCAGCGCGCCTCAAAGGATGGATTCCGTATACTCGTCAGCTTGACCCGCCCACGGCGGGCGCGTGGTCCATGTCTTGGAGATCTCCGGCGATGAAGCAATTGTTCCGTACCCGCACTTTCAGCCATGACGATTTCAAGGACAGCGGGCTGAAACGCTGCCTGAGCGCTTTTGATCTGAGCCTGCTCGGGATAGGCGCCATCATCGGTACCGGCATCTTCGTGCTCACGGGAATCGCAGCTGCCACGCAGGCCGGCCCGGCGGTCATCCTCTCTTTCGCAGTGGCCGGAATGGCCTGCGCCTTCGCCGCCCTCTCCTACTCCGAGCTGGCCGGCAGCCTGGGTGGCTGCGGCAGCGCCTATGGCTACAGCTATTCGGCATTCGGAGAACTCATCGCCTGGATCATCGGCTGGAACCTCCTGATGGAGTACGGCATGTCGGTGGCCGCCGTCGCCAACGGATGGTCCGGGTATTTCACCAATGCGCTTCAGGCTTTGGGCCTTGAACTGCCGCCAGCACTGACCGCTGCGCCGTCGAAGGGGGGGCTTGTCAATCTGCCTGCAATGGCCATCGTCATCGCACTCACCGTGTTGCTGATCATCGGGGTGAGTGCGAGCGTGCGCGTCAACGCCGCCATGGTGTTCGTGAAGCTGCTCACCATCGTGGTCTTCCTGGTGGTGAGCGTGGGCGCGGTGAATCCCGACAACTGGACGCCATTCATGCCATTTGGCTGGTTCGATCGCGCCGCAGACGGACACACCTCCGGGGTGCTGGCAGGTGCCGCAATGGTGTTCTTCGCCTACATTGGCTTCGATGCCGTGACGACTGCCGCCGAAGAAGCACGCAACCCGCAGCGCGACCTGCCCATCGGTATCCTGTCCTCGCTGGCCATCTGTACCGTGTTCTACATGGCAGTCGCTGCGGTGCTCACCGGGGTGGTGCCCTATACGGAGCTGAACGTCTCCTCGCCGGTCGCGCATGCCTTGCTGGAGATTGGCCACCGCTGGGCCTCGGGCCTGGTCGCGGCCGGCGTCATTGCCGGACTCATCACCGTGATGCTCGTGTGCTTCTACGGGCTCACCCGCATCATCTTTGCCATGGCACGGGACGGCCTGCTGCCGCCCTTTTTCGGGGTCATCAACGGCCGTACCCGGACCCCGGTCACCACCATCGCGCTCACCGGGGTGGTCATTGCCTTCTTCGCCGGCTTCGTGCCGCTCGGTGAACTGGCCGAGATGGTCAACATCGGTACCCTGTTCGCCTTTGCCATGGTGTGCGTGGGGGTCATTGTGCTGCGCCACACCCGCCCGGAACTGGTCCGTCCGTTCCGGGCACCCTGGCATCCGCTGATTCCGCTGGCGGGAGCCCTGTCCTGTGGTGGGCTGATGACTTTTCTGCCGGCAGTCACCTGGTGGCGTTTTCTCACCTGGCTGGGTATTGGCGTGGTGGTCTATTTCATCTACGGCTATCGCCACAGCAGGCTTGCTGCTGGTACCACCTGAGGCGGGCATGCGCGGATAATGGGGCTCAAGGCTCGGACCGTTGCGAAGCGGCCCTGTCGCAGGCACAAAAACGAAGTCTGGAGGAACACATGACATTGCCGGTTGGTTATTTCCCCTGCACGCAGGATCCACCCAAGGGTGAGAATGTCGCGCGCATGATTGACGAAATCGTCGAACAGGCGGAAGTCTGCGAACAGGTCGGCTTCGACGGTTTCTTCTTCACCGAACACCATCAGCAGGAAGACGGTTACCTGCCTGCTCCGGTGCTGATGGCGGGCATGGTCGGCATGCGTACCCGTCGCATCAAGGTTGGCACCTGCGTATTGCTCGCACCGCTTTACCATCCCGTGCGCCTGGCGGAAGACATCGCGGTGGTGGATCAGGCCACAAAAGGCCGCTTCATCACGGCCGCCGGCATCGCCTATCAACCGGGTGACTTCGCTGCCTTCGGTGTCAATCCCAAGCAGCGCGTGGGCCGCACCGAAGAGGTGGTGGAAGTCCTGCGCAAGGCGTGGACGGGCCAGCCGTTTTCCCATCCGAGCAAATACCACACCATCGAGAACGTGCGCGTGACGCCCACGCCTTACCAGGCAGGTGGGCCGCCAATCTGGATGGCGGGCTGGGTGCCCGAAGGCATTGCCCGCGCCGGGCGCATGGCGGACGGCTGGATTGCGGATCCCATCCAGTCCTTGCCGGTCATCAAGGAATACACGCAGCAGTATCGGGATTCCGCCAAGGCCCATGGCCGCAAGCCCTTCGTTTGTCTGATGCGCGACTGCGTGATCGGCGATACCTGGCAGCAATGCGTGGACAAGAGCGCAATGACGATGGTCACGCACCGCTGGTATTACGGTTTTGGTGCCTATGCGCCCGACAAGTACCTGCAGGATGTGAAGAGCGCAGACGAGCTGACCTTCGAACAGGTCGCCAAGGACAGGCTCATCGCCGGATCACCCGCAGAGTGTCTGGAACAGCTGAAGATGTGGCAGGAGGAGATTAAGCCCGACTATCTCATGCTCCGCATGCGCCAGTTGGGTGATCCTCCGCAGGCCGAGGCGCTGCGCGACATCCGTCTGTTCGGCGAGCAGGTGATTCCAAAACTCTGACCCCACCGGAGGCGCCGGGCGCGATGGAAGTGCCCGGCAGATGACATGCAGGATTCAACGCAAACAGAGCCTCGGGTGTATGGAGTGGGTGACTCCTCCTTCCGTGCCGCTGGCGGCGAGGAAGGCCTGCGCAAGCTGGTCGATCGTTTCTACGAGCTCATGGACACCCGCGAAGATGCGCGGGCAATCCGTGCGATGCATGACAAAGATCTGGCTGTGTCCCGTGACAAGCTCACGCGTTTCCTGTGTGGCTGGCTGAACGGACCCAAGCGTTATCAGGAAAAGTACGGTGCCATCTCGATCCCCGGCTCCCACGCGCATCTCGCGATCGGCGCGGCCGAGCGTGATGCCTGGCTCTCATGCATGCGCGAGGCCCTGGCAGAACAGCCTTGGGCTGAGGACTTCAAGACCTATCTGCTGCAGGCGCTCTCGAGGCCAGCCGAGCGCGTCCGCAACCAACTCTGAGTCACGACCTCGCAGGGGCAGACCCGATGGCTGGCCGCCCCTGCGAAACTTGGACGGAACTCAGCGATGCCCCGGAGGAGGCGGTGTTCCCGGCGGCGGATAAGAGGGGGCAGGCGGAGGCGCTGCCGGACGTTGTTGGGTATAGGGCTGCGTCCCGGCGGGCAACGGCACCTGATGCCCCTTGGCATACATGCACTGCACGTAGGCTGAGTCAAACCTGTTCTGAGCGGTGCCACCACCCGTGTTGTATGCATCCGTGCCGGCAGCGCCGCCCACGAGCAGGCCACTGCCCGCACCGATGGCGGCACCCGCCCCGGCATTGCCCGATGCGGCACCAATGAGCGCACCGGCTGCAGCTCCCACCACAGTACCCACTGCTGCGCTGTTCAGCGCGCTCTGATCGGCCTGCTGCTGATTGGTGGTCTGCCCGGTCGCATTACGGGCGTAGGTCTGACACTGGTAATCGTCATACTGGAACTGCTCAAAGCTCACACCCTGCCCCGGCAGCGCCATGACGCTGGGACCCGGCTGGTAAGTGGCGCATCCGGAGAGTGCCAGGGCGATGCCGGCGATGAGTGCCGTCTTGTGCTGTCTGTTCATGGTGTTCCTTTTTTTGCCGTGCTGGTCAAACGCTGACAGGGGCCGGTTTTCTAGGGTGGAGAGGGTGGCAGCATGGCTGGATCCACCGGCACCCATTGCTGATCACACCGGGGTACATGTGGGTAGTATCCGGCGGGGCTCGGGCAGTAGTACCAGAGTACTGCTGCAGGCGCGCTGCCAAGGAGTGGATCGCGCTGCACATAAACCGGTGGTGTGCGCTCGATGATCACCGTACGGGGAGGGTCGTAATACCACGGCCGGTAGGCAGGCCACGCCGGACCTCCCCAGAAAAACGGATCGTTGTAGTAGAAACCGAGTGACGAGCCATGACGATAACCGTGGTTGTGATAGCCGCCATACCAGCCGAAATGGCCACGTGCCTGCACCATCGACACGAAACACAGGCTGACAACACCGCACAGCGCGGCGGCAAGCATGGACCTGCGTATCACTCTCCACCTCCTGCCCAATTTCATGTGCGAAGCCTGCGCGTCAGGGCTTGAATGCGGCCTGAACACCCGGGACCTTCACGCACCCGGCAGAGGGCCGGCGTCGAGTTCGACAATGCCCCATTTGGCCAGAGCGCTGATGAGTCCGAGCACCACAGGCATCGACTGGCCGGTCTTCTCGACGACCCCATGCACGGGCTGCCAGTGCGTGTCATCCAGCACAGCGCACAGTGCCTCGATGCGCTCTGCGGGACCGAGGTGATCGGTGGCAAACCTGAACAGCGGATGGCTCGCCACCGGCCGCCAGTCACGGGAAGCTGTCCGCAGTTTCACCTGCGTCCGGGAGTCGAGGAGATGCGTCGGGTAGTGCGCGAAGAAATCAAAGGGATCACGGCGATCGGCACTTGCACGACGGAATGGTGTCGCCCCCGATTGAAGCGCTGACTCGCGAAGTCTGCCCAAGTCCCGCCAGAGCTCGCCGTAACGCGCAATAACGACTCTCCAGTCGAAATCCGCACGCGCCGTGCGACGTCCCCCTTCGCCGAGACTCGCCCGCAGCTGCGGCCGGGTCACGAGAGAGCGCACCGCCTCAACCAGTGCGCGCATGTCGACCGAGATGTGCTGCGCAGCCAAGCCGATGTAACGATCGTAATCGATGGTGCCCGAGGCGTAGCCATTGGCATAAGCCTCACCGACGGGCGCCGGAGCCATCCAGGTCGGGATGCGCAGTCCCGCAACGTCATGGGGAACGGTTTCGCGATAGCCGTCCCAGTCGGTGACGATCACGGGCTTGCCTGCGGCCATCGCCTCGAGCGGCGTCAGACCAAAAGTTTCCTGGATGTTGTCGACCAGCGAAATGAAGACATCGGAGGCCGACCAGGCTTCGTCACGCTGGCCAGGATCGCGTCCATCCAGAAACACATGCCGCACGGAAGGGGCAAAGTCGGTGGCGCCCTGTTTGAACGCGTTGCCAATGAACTCGTTGGCAAACCAACCGCACTGGATGAGAGTGATGCGTCGGCCTGTCTCGCGGGCCACCTGCTCCAGGGCGACGTACATGGGGTGCGGGTGGGCCTTGGCATGAAAGCTCAAGCGACCGAGAAAAAGAAACGCCACCTCATCATCCGCCAGCTGCAGGCGGGTGCGCGCAAGCTGACGTTGTTCTTGCGTGAACTCGAAGTCTGCACAGTGCACCCCGAGCGGAATCACGGGCAACGCCGGCCGCTCTGGCGGCTGTGCGCCCTTGCAGCGCCACGCGAGATATTCTTCCTGCAGCGCGAGCGTGGTCTCGACCGCCGTCTTGACGGCCTGCGAAGTACAGATGACGGCATCCCAAGGCATCAAGGGCGCCAGTGGGATATCTGCCAGAAAGCGCATTGCGGCCTGTGAGGAGATGGTGTGCGTGACCCCGGTCACGGACCAGGCCGCGGGCCCATGGCGCAAGCGGGTGCGGGCATGATCCGCGATGCCCGGATCGGGAAAATGGACACCTCCAACTGCAGCCAGCAGTTCGGGCCGCGTGGAGGGTACCCAGGCTGTGCGGGCGCTGGGGGATATCGCCTGCACCGACTCTCCAAAGGCCTTGGTCACCGCACCTTGAGGACCGAAGCCAATCAGGGGATCCTCTGCCGCCAAAGCCACCATGGCCCGCAGGAAAGCCTCGCCCGCGGCCTGGCGGCCCATGATGCGCTCACCGCGAATGCTGAAGGCTTCCGCCTCGAAACGCAGCGCCGGCAGCTTCATCGACGGTCGCGCTGGGGGGATGTGCGCGCGGCTTCCGCTTCGGCTTCGCGGAGAAGGGTTTCCTGCACGGGATCTGCGGCACCTCCCGCCGCGAGGTGGGCTTCGTACCACGCCTGGATCAGCTCGGAGAGGTTTTCCTCTGATTCCTCGATCAGCGCATCGAGGTCCAGCCCACTCGCCACGCAAATCTGCTCGACAGGCTCCCAGTTAAAGGAAAGATCGCCGGTCCTGCGGTCGCGCGAGAGCTCGAGTGCACCGAAATCCAGCCCCTCGGGGATCACCAGCACTCGAGAGTCATCCGGCTCATCGTCAGGCGCGGTTTCGGGCAGGGATTCATCTGGCAGGGTCGGCGTATTCATGCGGCGGGACTTTACCAGTCGCAGACTGGTATCGCGACGGGGACACATGTTGCCTGCCGAGGCAATGAACGCGCCACTGCTTCGCCGGGGTTGCGTTTGCCAGTGTTGCTTTCCTCGCGCTACTTTAGCGGCATCTGTTGACGATGGTCTGGCGTAACTGCACGGACGACCGTCCCTGCCCTTGCGAGCGACATGAGGTGTTCAGGAGCAGATGGGGTTTGCGCCCGCATCCCGGTGTGGGCTTGATCTCGACAGCACTCATCCAGAGCAGGAGGTTTCTTGGCCAAGGAGCGCAATATCTGGTCCGGCTTGTTCCGGTCTTCCCGGAGCTCTTCCGGGCAAGAGCCGCTGCCTGCGGCACAAGCGCAGGATCTCTTTCGCGGATCGTGGCTCTCCAGGCTCCGTGGGCATCATCGCGGGTACCGGCGATTCATCCTCCACTGCCATGCCCGCTCGGGCAGCAACATGCTGCAGAGTGCGTTCCTGTCGCATCCGCAGGTCGAACTGCTGGGGGAAGTCCTGCACCGGGATTCCGTGGTCATGTACCCGGAAGATCTTCTGGTCCCGGCCGGGGCCGTGATCAGTCATCCGGGCGCCGCCCTCGAGCACAGGAAATCCCTGGAGGCTGCCCGGGCGGAAAATCCGCTGGAGTTCGTGCAGGAAAAGATCTTCAGCAAGTGCCCGCGCAGCGTGAAAGCCCTGGGATTCAAGGTTTTCCCCGAACATCTGCGACCCCAGGAGATGCATCCGATCCGGGATTGGTTGAAAGCGCAGCAGGATGTGGCGGTCATTCACCTGTATCGCGACAACCTGCTGGCCTACATGGTGTCCTTCACTGCTGCCAAGGCCAGTGGGAAGTGGCTGATCACTTCCAGCGACGAGCGTGCCGCCCGGAAGCTGACCATCGATCCGAAGGAGGCGGAGAGGCTGTTCGAGCAGCGCGTCCGCCAACGGGACAGGCTGAAAGAAGATTTTGCCGGCCACCCATTGCTCGAGGTGACTTACGAGGCACTGTGCTAGGATGCTGCTTCGGTGTGCCGGGAAATCCAGGATTTCCTCGGGGTGGAACAGAAGCCGGTCTCACCCACGACCCTGCAGCAGAATGTCAGGCCATTACGGGATGCCATCGCAAACTGGGATGAGCTCTACCAGCATTTGAAGGGTGGGCCGTGGGAGCGCTTCCTGACCTGACCAGCGCCGAGGTAACCCGTCAACAGATCAAAGATTCGACTGAACAGCCGGGATTAGACGTGACGAATCCCCAATCCAGGTCATGACGCGAACGAATGCAGGCCCGAAACCTTGATGGGGATAGGCATGCCAGCTTGGCGGCCTCTTGGATGCGGCCAAAGGCCTCGGGCTGCCTCTCTACGGCCTTGACCACTCTGGCGATCCGCGCATCGCGAGGTGCCATGGGCTTTAGACCAAACCCTGCGAAAGCCTCCAGAATGCCGACGCACTTGGCCCTTGACTGTAGCTTTATGCAGCCGGCCTCAAGTTGATCCTGTGTAATCGTTTGGCGACGATCCGTCAGTGGATCCATATACAAAAAGGCCATGGGCCCGGCGCTCTTCAGATGGTGAAGGGTCTCCGATGGAATCAATGCACACGAGCATGTTTGCCATTCCGACCAACCTTCCGATGCCGCCCACACCCTCAGTTGAAAGGGCTCCGCAAGCGATACAGCGATGGTCGCAGCAACGTTTTGATGAGGTGCCAGTTGGAGCGCCGGCCCGACATACATAGCCTGGGCCGATGCCACGCAGATTCGGGGCAAGACAGGCGCTTCTTGAAAGCGCTGGCCTTCGACGGTGACCAAAATTGGCAGATGTGAATCGATCCGTTCATACGTCATGCAAAACATACCTATCTACATCGCAATCGTCGGATTCCTCGCAATGGGCATTGGCGCCCTACTGAAGCCGGTCGCGGTAACAGCGCAATTCGACATACCAGAGCTCAGCTCTGCGGGGCGGAACGAGGTACGCGCAGTTTATGGCGGTTTTGGCGTGATGCTCGCCGCAGTACTTGGTGTGGCGCTTCATCATCCCGAGATTCGCCTCGGTGTGTTGTTCACGGTCGCTTCAGCGCTGGCAGGAATGGCGGCTGGTCGAGTGGTGTCAGCGGCGATCGACAGGCGGTTTGATGCGTGGCCCCTGCGTTACTGCCTCATGGAGATCTTCGCAGCGGTATTGCTGGTGTGGGCCGCATGAGTCGGGCTTTGCATACCAGACTGAAACTGGGTGTCCCGGCCACCATATTCATCGCATGGTTTCTTGCGGGGGCCGCAATCTTCGCCTTGCCCGAGTTGTTCTACAAAGTTGTGCCAGGGGTGAAACTCTTCGGCCCATTCAATGCGCATTTCATTCAGGACGTCGGTCTTGTGTACCTCGCAAGCGGAGTCATAGGGCTGTACGGACTTAGGTCGGGAAGCGCAGAACTCTGTATTGCAGGAGCCCTTTGGTCCTGTCTTCATGGCTTGTTCCATCTGCATCTCTGGTGGCATCGGGGCTTTCCGGTGGATGGAATCTTCTTGTTCGATCTTGGCTTCGTGATTCTGCCGCCATTCCTGGTGCTGGTCCCAGTCACGCTCGGATTGCTTCGTCGGGGGACCCGATCATGAGGTCTGAGTCAATTTCCCTCTCTTCCGCATCTCTCTGCGCTGCCTCCATGAAAAAAGCCCCGCGAGGGGGCTTTGATGAGAGGGATTGATTCGCGTGCGCCAGTGCGCACGCTCACCCCTGACGGGGCGCACTGCGTGCGTCCCGATTCACTGCGTGAATCGGTCGAACCGAAGGGCTCTCGTCCGCATCCCCCTGCGCTGCCTCCATGAAAAAAGCCCCGCGAGGGGGCTTTTTTCATGGAGATGGCGGAGAGAGAGGGATTCGAACCCTCGATGGGAGTTTTGTTCCCATACTCCCTTAGCAGGGGAGCGCCTTCAGCCACTCGGCCATCTCTCCGGGTGCGGGCAGGATAGCGGGGGCGGTGTGCCCCGTAAAGCTGGACAACGGGTCAATCGGCGACGTTGCCGATGTTGTCCGAGCTTTCCTGCTGAATCCGCTGGTAGATCTCTTCGCGATGCACGGACACGTCTTTGGGTGCGTTGACGCCTATCCGTACCTGGTTGCCTTTGATACCGAGCACTGTCACGTTGACTTCATCGCCGATCATGAGTGACTCGCCGACCCGTCTGGTCAGAATGAGCATATGTTTTCCATGCCTGCGTCTTGCTTTATGAATCCGGCGCAGGCCCCTTCCACGTGGGCATTGAATCGCGCCATGTAATCTGTCTGCCTTCCTGGCGAGCCGTAGTGTATCCAACGTTCGGGAAAAAGTCTCAACTCCGGCGGGTGTATTCCGCTGACCCCCGAACAGGCTTTTTTGGCGACCTCAGGAAGCCGTGCCGGAGCCCGCCAGTCCGAACTCCGAGTGCAGGATACGCACCGCCAGCTCGCCATACTTCTCGTCCACCACCACTGAAATCTTGATTTCGGAGGTGGAGATCATCTGCAGATTGACCCCCTCTGCCGCCAGCGCCCGGAACATGCGACTGGCGATGCCGGCGTGGGAGCGCATGCCTACGCCTACGATGGAGACCTTGACTATCTTGCGGTCGCCCTCGACCTTGCGTGCCTGAAGCTCGGCACTGGTGGCCTGACAGATGCCGAGCGCCCGCTCATAGTCGTTGCGGTGGACAGTGAACGTGAAGTCAGCCGAACCGTCCGCGCCCGAATTCTGCACGATCATGTCCACTTCGATGTTCGCATCCGCCACCGGCCCTAGGATGTGGCTGGCAATCCCGGGGCGATCAGGCACGCCCAGGATGGTGAGCTTGGCTTCGTCGCGATTGAGCGTGACGCCGGAAATCAGCGCGGCTTCCATGATGTTCTCCTCAGTGGTGATCAGGGTGCCCGGCCCGTCCATGAAGGAGGACAGCACCCGCAGTGTGACCTGGTACTTGCTCGCGAACTCGACCGAACGGATCTGCAGGACTTTGGCGCCCAGACTGGCCATCTCGAGCATCTCTTCATAGGTGATACGGTCAAGCCTGCGTGCTTCAGGAACGATGCGGGGATCCGTGGTGTAAACCCCATCCACATCGGTGTAGATCTGGCATTCGTCAGCCTTGAGCGCCGCAGCGAGAGCCACGGCCGTGGTGTCGGAGCCGCCGCGTCCCAGCGTGGTGATGCTGCCGCCGGCGTCAACTCCCTGAAAGCCGGCAACCACCGCGACCTTGCCACGTTCGAGCTCCTGCCGGACCCGCGCCCCGTCGATGTCGAGGATGCGGGCCTTGTTGTAGGCCGAATCGGTGGTGATGGGGATCTGTCCGCCCGTGAATGAGACGGCCTCGATTCCGCGCGCCTGCAGCGCCATGGCGAGTAAGCCGATGGTGACCTGCTCACCCGTGGACAGCACGGAATCGAGCTCGCGCGGCGCGGGGGGATTCTGGATGGCCTTGGCGAGGTTGAGCAGGCGATCGGTCTCTCCGGACATGGCTGAGACCACCACGACCAGTTGATGTCCCTCCTGCTTGGCCTTGCCGACCCGTTCCGCCACGGCTTGGATGCGCTCCACCGTGCCAACGGAGGTCCCACCATATTTTTGGACGATCAAACTCATGCCCGTTCATTCCTTCAGGTAAAAACCGTCACACGACGCAGGACGACGTCCGCCCGCGTGGCGCGACTCGCAAATCAACCGGGGACTGCGCAGACTGCGCTCAGGCTAGGCGAGGCTCCAGCCAGGCCTGCACGGCATCCAGTGCGGGCTGCAACTGGGCAATGTCGGTTCCGCCCGCCTGCGCGAGGTCCGGACGCCCACCGCCCTTGCCGCCCAGCTTGCCCGCCACGAAGTTGGCAAGCTCGCCCGCGTGCACCTTGCCGACGAGGTCCTTGGTCACACCGGCAACCAGCCGCACCTTGTCGTCCTCCACCGTGGCGAGCACGATGACCGCTCTGGCGAGCTTGTCCTTCAGCTTGTCCATGGTGTCACGGAGGCTGGCGGCGTCAGCCCCTTCCAGCACTTCGCAGACCAGTTTCGCCTCGCCGATTTCGATGGCACCAGCTGCGATGTCTCGCCCGGACTGGCCGGCGAGTTTGGCCTTGAGCTGCTGGATTTCCTTGTCCTGGGCCTTGCTGCGCTCCTGGAGCTGGCCGACGCGCGCCAAGGCTTCATCGGCGCCGCCTTTCAAGAGGCCCGCGATCTTTCGCAAAGTCTCCGCGTTGCGCAAGCCCTCCTCCACCGCGGTTGCCCCCGTCACGCCCTCGATACGCCGCACGCCGGCAGCCACACCGGCTTCACTGAGGATGCGGAAAAAGCCGATGTCCCCGGTACGCTCGGCGTGAGTCCCCCCGCAGAGCTCCACTGAAAAATCGCTCATGCGCAGCACGCGCACTTCATCACCATACTTTTCACCGAACAGCGCCATGGCGCCTCGCTCCAGGGCCTGCTGGTATCCGCAGACCTCTGTTTCCACCGCGTGGTTGGCGCGGATCTGGGCATTCACAAGGCGTTCGATTCGCTGCAGTTCCTCCGCGCTCACGGCCCCACCGTGTGAGAAATCGAAACGCAAACGCTCCGGCTCGACCAAGGAACCCTTCTGCTCCACATGCGTGCCCAGCACTTCGCGCAGGGCGGCGTGCAGGAGGTGGGTGGCAGAATGGTTGAGACGGGTGGATTGCCGTGTGGCTTCGTCGACCTCCGCCCTGATTTCCTCACCCATGGTGAGCGCACCCAGGCGCTGAATGCCGTAATGCAGATGCAGCCCGCCCTGCTTGCGGGTGTCGTCCACTTCGAAGGCTCCTCCACCGCTCACAAGCCGGCCCTTGTCGCCTACCTGCCCCCCGGATTCCGCGTAGAAAGGCGTCGAGTCGAGGATGACTGCGCCCGCCTCCCCAGCCTCGAGGCGTGCGACCGCCTCGCCGGCACGGAACAGGGCCACCACGCGACCCTGCTCCACCGTTCGGTCGTAACCGCTGAAAACCTGATGGTTGCCAACCCGCGCCAAGGCCTCGCCACTGATGGCATGCGCCGTATCCACGTTGGCAAAGTGGCTGGCCGCGCGCGCGCGTTCCCGCTGCTGGGTGAGCGCCGCCTCATAGCCCGGCATGTCGACTTCGAGCCCTCGCTCGCGGGCGATATCGGCCGTGAGATCCACCGGAAACCCATAGGTGTCGTTGAGCTTGAAGGCGACCTCACCCGGGATGGTCCGTCCGGAAAGCTGGCTGACGGCGGTCTCAAAAATCCGAAGGCCCTGCTCGAGCGTTTCCGCGAAACGCTCTTCCTCCTGCAACAGGACCTGCTCAATGCGCGGGATACGCCCCATCAGATCGGGCACCGCACTGCCCATCTCGTGCGCCAAGGGCTGCACCAGCTTGTGGAAGAAAGGATCGACAAACCCGAGCTTGTTTCCGTGCCGCAGGGCGCGCCGCATGATTCGACGCAGAACGTAACCCCGGCCTTCGTTGGAGGGCACCACGCCGTCCATGACCAGGAAGGCGCAGGCGCGGATGTGATCGGCAATGACCCGCAGCGACGTGGGTTCCAGTGCCCCCTGCGGGGCAATCGCACGAATCGCCTCAATCAGGTTGCGGAAGAGGTCGATGTCGTAGTTGTCGTGTACGCCCTGCAGGACTGCCGAGATGCGTTCCAGACCCATGCCCGTGTCCACGGAGGGGCGCGGAATCTGTTTCTGCCCTCCCTTGCCATCGCGCTCGTATTGCATGAATACGAGATTCCAGATCTCGACGTAGCGATCGCCATCCGCCTCGGGCGTGCCCGGTGGACCACCCGCGATGTGCGGCCCATGGTCGAAGAAGATCTCGGAGCAAGGGCCGCAGGGACCGGTGTCCCCCATCATCCAGAAGTTGTCCTTGTCGCCACAGCGCGTAATCCGTGAGGGATCCACGCCTATGTGCTTCATCCAGATATCGGCGGCCTCGTCGTCGGTGTGGTGCACCGTGACCCAGAGCTTCTCGCGCGGCAGGCCGAAGCGGCCCGTGAGCAGATCCCAGGCGAACTCGATGGCATCGCGCTTGAAATAGTCGCCGAAGCTGAAATTGCCCAGCATCTCGAAAAACGTGTGGTGGCGGGCCGTGTAACCGACGTTGTCGAGGTCGTTGTGCTTGCCACCCGCGCGCACGCAGCGCTGGCTGGTCGCGGCGCGCCGGTAATCACGCTCTTCCAGGCCCACGAACACGTCCTTGAACTGGACCATGCCGGCATTGGTGAACAGGAGCGAGGGGTCATTGCCCGGCACCAGCGAGCTGCTTGGCACCACGCGATGTCCTTTTTCAGCAAAATAATCAAGGAATCCCTGGCGAATCTCGGTGGTCTTCATGCTTCAGTCCAGTTCCTGCTCGCCATTCAATACGGATTTGATCTGCTCGGAGCTGTAGCCCCGGTATTCCAAGTGACGCCGACGCTTGGCGAGCGCAAGCGCCGAACGATCTTCCAGTGATCCAAATTTCTTGCGGTCCGCCCGGGCCGCGAGCGCCAGCCAGTCGCATTCCGCCGCGGCCATCGCCGATTGAACCACCGCCGAGGCCACGCCGCGCTGCTTCAACTCCAGCACAATGCGTTGGGGCCCATAACCGCGTTCAGCACGAGACCGGATATACACCTCGACATACCGGTCATCGCTCTGCAGCCGCCGCTCGGCGAGCTCATCGATCAGCGCCGAGACGTCCTCCGCTGCATGGCCTTTGGCCTTCAGCTTGCGTTGCAGCTCCTGCCTCGAGTGCTCGCGGCGCGCGAGCGCCGCGAGTGCCTGGGCCCGCAGACGGGCCGCGTCGTCCTCGCTCAGGCTTCGGCCTCCAGCTCGTTGTCCGCATCCATGCCGGCAACCTGCGGCAGCGCGGATTCACGAATCCGGGCCTCGAGCTCGCGTGCAATCTCCGGGTGCTCCTTCAGGTAGACCCGCACATTGTCCTTGCCCTGCCCAAGGCGATC
>Ga0315909_10001069_pt1 | contig 36964 bp, 36 predicted proteins | sample LakEriMetagenome_11_FD_203527 | JGI IMG/M metagenome (GOLD analysis project Ga0315909, IMG submission 203527) | Freshwater fungal communities from buoy surface, Lake Erie, Ohio, United States - Buoy 2 MA125 | ecosystem: Environmental > Aquatic > Freshwater > Lake | place: USA: Lake Erie, Ohio... | reverse complement strand
TCGTATCTTATTTTTGTCATTAGTTATTAAACCTAAATTCCACTACATCGCCATCGGACATTACATATTCCTTGCCTTCCATCCGGACCTTACCGCGGGCTTTGGCTTCCGCCATTGAACCTGCATCTACTAAATCGTTAAAAGCAACGATTTCGGCCTTAATGAAACCTTTTTGGAAATCGGTGTGAATTACACCGGCTGCGACTGGCGCAGTATCTCCCTTATGAATAGTCCAAGCACGTGTTTCTTTTGGACCCGCAGTTAAATAAGTTTGCAAACCTAAAGTGTTAAAACCGATTCGGGCAAGAGTCGAAAGTCCTGGCTCTTCTAATCCGATTGCGGATAACAATTCCATCGCATCAGCATCATCGAGTTCGGCAAGTTCAGCTTCAGTCTTTGCATCTAAGAAAATTGCTTCGGATGGTGCAACAAGTGCGGCTAATTTTTTGCGAAGTTCGGCATCGCCAAGTTCGGCAGCATCAACATTGAAAACATATAGGAATGGTTTAGCAGTCATCAAGTGCAGATCAGCAATTAAAGTTAAGTCAACTTTTGAGCCATAAAGTAATTTGCCAGCATTCAATACTTCTTGTGCTTGCTTTACCGCTTCAAGAATAGGCGCAACTTCTTTCTTGATGCGCACCTCTTTCTCTAGACGTGGCAGCGCCTTTTCAATTGTCTGTAAATCTGCAAGTCCAAGTTCAGTGTTAATAACTTCGATATCTGATGCTGGATCAACGAATGCTGCGGCACGTTCGCCTTCGCGCATTACATTTTCATCATTGAAAACTCGGATTACCTGACAGATGGCATCGGTTTCGCGAATATTTGCTAAGAATTTATTTCCAAGTCCGGCACCTTCAGATGCGCCTTTAACGATTCCGGCGATATCCACGAATGAAACAACGGCTGGCAAAATCTTTTCAGAGGAGAAGATTTCAGCAAGCTTTGGAAGTCTGGCATCTGGGACGCCGACCATTCCAACATTGGGTTCAATTGTGGCGAAGGGGTAATTTGCGGCCAGAACGTTGTTCTTGGTCAGAGCGTTAAAAAGGGTCGATTTGCCCACATTTGGCAGTCCGACGATTCCAATAGAGAGGCTCACAAGGAGTAGAGCCTACGCGGGTTTGTCAGTGCTTCCTGCCACGATACGGGCATGGATGTAATTTTGGGCGTAATAATCGGGCTGGCTCTTGGAATTCTTATTGGATTTCTCGTAAAAAGTGGCAGATCTAATTCTGATTCTGCCGATAATCCACTTATCAAAGATCTCAAAGAGCAGTTAGAGCGCGAGAAGAATTCGACAGCGGCTGCAACAAAATTGACTGATGAATTAGAAACAATGAAGAAGACAGTTGAGAAATTAACCGAAGCAGCAGGGGCGGCAGATTTACGTCGAGTCCGCGCAGAAACTGAAATTACTGAGCAAGTAAAATCGATGGCATCCCATAATGAGAATTTAGTTAAGCAGACTCGCGCGATTGCAGGTGCGCTCGCTAGTTCACAGACCCGTGGAAAATTCGGTGAAGCTCATCTTGAAAAGTTATTAGAGAGCGCTGGCTTAATCGAGAACGAACATTTCACTAGACAAGCCGCATCAGAAAAAATCGGTGACTCCGGCGCGATTCCCGATGTCACAATAAATATGCCTGGTGGCAGCGTTATCTATATCGATTCTAAATTTCCATTCCAAAGATTTTATGAAGCCTTTGAAACTGAGGACGATGCACTTCGCAAACAATTATTGGTAGAGCATTCAAAGGATTTACTTGCACATATCCAGGCGCTCTCTAAGCGGAATTATGCCGATCGTGGACCATCTCCAGATTTTGTAATTCTCTATGCGCCTATTGATGCCATCTTTATTGAGGCTGTTAAAGCAATCCCAGATTTCCTTGAAACTTCATTCCGTCTTGGCGTAACCATTGCAACACCTACTTCGATGATGGCGCTACTGCGCACTGTGGGCTATCTATTTAGCCGAAACCGGGTTGCAGCAAATGCTGAAGAAATTCAAACCCTGGCCGTGAAGTTCTTACGAGATGTCTCATCACTCCACGACAAGATTGTGACTGTCGGAGATCGTTTGAAGAGCACCCTTAAGGCTTACAACGACATGATTCCAACCGCTGAGACCACAGTTCTAAGTGCAGCGAAGAAGATGAAGTCATTGGATGTTTCCGGTAAACCGTTAAAGGCGCTACCTGAAGTCTCGGAAAATTTGCGAATTCTTGAGAGTAAATTAGCCTTGGATGCCCCAGAAGATTTTATTGAAGTTGAAGAGATTCCAGATGAAGATGATGAGAAATGAGTAGCGCTAAATGAGTAATACGATGGATGCAGTTAGATCAAAGGCGGTAAAGGGTCCTGGACTTAAAGTTCCTGGAGTCGTTATTCTGCAATTTCTTCTTATCTTTATCTTTGAAGCGCTTGAATATACATTTACAGAAGTTGGCTTCTTTACCGGCCTAGCAATTTTGGTCTCATTCCTTGGTGGTCTATACCTAGGACGTCCTGGAACCTCATTTACAAATGCAGTTAATCCCCCAATCGCATTTTTAATCTCAACGCTGTTAATCATGGTGACAATTGGTGGTGCTGGATTTTCTCCTGGCGAAATTGGACTTGAATTAATTACTACGCTCTCATCAGTTGCACCATGGTTGATAACTGGAGCCGTAATAGCTTGGGCCGCGCACTTTGCACTTATGCGCAAATATTCACGCAAATAAAAAGCAAACTTTAAAGTTTTCCAGCCGCCTTTAAATCTTTACGAAGCTCTGGTGGAACCGAGAAGAGTAAATGTTCTTCCATTGCAGTCACGGTCTCGACATCGCCATAGCCACGTCTAGCTAAATCCTTAATCAAATCTGTTACTAATATTTCAGGAACTGATGCGCCGCTTGATACACCGATAACTTCTACGCCTTCAAACCATTCATCTTGGGCTTCAGCAGCAAAATCAATTAGGTAGGCCGCCTTAGCGCCATATTCCAGAGCAACTTCAACCAGACGAACTGAGTTTGAAGAGTTCTTCGATCCAACAACTAGGACTAAATCTGCCTTTGGTGCAATCTCTTTTATTGCTACCTGGCGATTCTGAGTTGCATAACAGATGTCATCACTTGGTGGGTCGATTAAATTTGGGAATCGCTTCTTCAACGCCGCAACAGTTGTGAGAGTCTCATCAACGCTTAAAGTAGTTTGAGATAACCAGGCAACTTTATTTTCATCGGGAACCTTGATATCTGCAATGCCTTCAATGCCATCAACCAAAATAATGTGATCTGGTGCTTCGCCGGCAGTGCCTTCAACTTCTTCATGGCCTTCGTGACCAATTAGCAAAATAGTTAAATCCTCGGCTGCAAAGCGCTTAACTTCGTGGTGCACCTTGGTCACAAGCGGACAGGTTGCATCAATTGTCTTTAAGTTACGAGATGCGGCACTTGCATGAACTGCTGGCGAGACCCCATGTGCCGAGAAAATAACAGTCTGACCTTCTGGTACTTCATCATTCTCAGCTACAAATATTGCACCGCGAGCTTCAAGTGTGGCGACCACATGTTTATTGTGGACAATCTCTTTGCGAACATAAACCGGTGCACCGTATAGGTCGAGAGCTTTTTCAACGGTAACAACTGCGCGATCAACCCCTGCGCAATATCCGCGAGGGGCGGCTAACAAAACCCGTTTCGTCCCTAAAGTCATTTGCCAAGTCTAATTGGTATCCCGATTACTATCGACCTGTGCCAGACCAATCCGAGCAGCCAGAGAAACCATTTACCGTTCGCGCTATCTCTGAACGTATTGGCGCAATCGTTGATGGCCTAAGTGAAGTCTGGATTGAGGGCGAGCTATCTGAGATAAATGTAAGGCCAGGTTCGCCGACAATATTCATGCGGCTGCGTGACACCAGCGCAGATATGAGTATCTCAGTCCGCTGCTTTAAGAATGTTTTCGATTCAGTTGCACCGCTAGAAACAAATGCTCGTGTCGTGATTCGCACTAAGCCAACTTGGTGGACCAAGAACGGTTCGCTCTCATTTAATATCTCCGAGATTCGCCAAGTCGGTGTTGGTGAATTAATGGCCCGCCTGGAAGCTTTAAAGAATCTATTGGCGAGCGAAGGGCTCTTTGATTTAGATCGGAAGAGAGCGCTGCCATTCTTGCCAAATGTTGTTGGATTAATTTGTGGGCGAAATAGCGATGCCGGTAAAGATGTTGTTGAAAATGCTAAACGGCGCTGGCCAAGTGTGAAATTTGAAATTCGCGAAGTGGCAGTTGCAAACGCTGCGGCGGTCTCTGAAGTAAGTGAAGCGCTCAGTGAGTTAGAGGCTAATCCAGATGTAGATGTAATTATTATTACGAGAGGCGGCGGCTCTTTTGAAGATCTTCTCCCATTCTCGGATGAATCATTGCTGCGATTAGTTGCCAATTGTAAAACTCCAATCATTAGCGCAATTGGTCACGAGAAAGATTCTCCACTTCTTGATTTAGTAGCAGATTGGCGAGCCTCAACCCCAACTGATGCCGGAAAGCGAGTGGTGCCGGATATGGATGAAGAACTCGCTAACATTTCAAATCTGCAGGATCGAGCAAATCGTTTTCTTCAAAATCTGATTACTTTTGAAGTTTCAAAAATCAAAGGTTTTATGGAGCGCCAGATAATGCGCGAGCCCCAAACAATTGTCACCACCCGAGTCGAAATTATCACGGGCCTGATTGCTAGATCACATAGAAGTATGACTGGCCGGATTGCAATCGCGGCCGAAGAAATAAGTGGACTGCGGACACAGGTGCGCACTCTCTCCCCACAAGCCACTTTGGATCGCGGCTATTCAGTAGTGCAAAAATCAGATGGGTCGGTTCTTCGCAAAGCTAGCGAGGTTAAGCCCGGCGAGAAACTTCGACTGCGATTGGCGCAAGGCGAAGTTGGCGCAATTACGGAGTAGATTACGAATATGGCCGCCACAAAAGACTCTGCTAAAGACCCAGCAAAATTAAGTTATGAAGAAGCCCGCGATGAATTGGCCAAGGTTGTTACAACTCTGGAATCTGGACAGGCCACCCTTGAACAATCTCTGGCGCTCTGGGAACGTGGCGAAGAGCTTGCAAAGATTTGCCAGCAATGGCTTGATGGGGCAAAGGCAAAATTAGCAGCAGCAAAACCAGAATCGGATAAGTAAATGCCAGATTTTAATTACAGCGATCTCCTTCCAATCGGCCCAGATAAAACAAAGTATCGCCTGGTAACAACTGAAGGTGTTTCAACTTTTTCCGCCGAAGGTATGGAATTCCTTAAAGTCACTCCTGAAGCTTTGGAGAAGTTAACTTCAGAAGCGATCCACGACATCAATCATTATTTGCGTGAAGAGCATCTAACCCAGCTCGCTTCAATCTTGAAAGATCCAGAGGCTTCACCAAACGATCGTTTCGTCGCTTTAGATTTATTAAAGAATGCAAATATTTCTGCTGGTGGAGTTCTGCCGATGTGTCAGGACACCGGAACTGCCCTGATTATGGGAAAGAAGGGGCAGCGCGTTCTTACTTCGAAGAGCGATGCCGAATCAATTTCAAAGGGTGTTTATGACGCCTATACCTCATTGAATCTTCGCTATTCGCAGCTTGCACCTGTAACCACCTGGGAAGAGAAGAACACCGGCAACAACTTGCCAGCACAGGTTGAGATTTATTCAGATACTGAGCACGCCGATGAATACAACTTCCTGTTCATTGCAAAAGGTGGCGGCAGTGCAAATAAATCATTCCTTTATCAAGAGACCAAAGCGGTATTAAATCCAACTTCATTCATGAACTGGCTCGATGAAAAATTGCGTTCCATCGGAACTGCAGCTTGCCCGCCGTATCACTTGGCAATTGTTATTGGTGGAACCAGCGCCGAACACACAGTTAAAACTGCCAAGCTTGCAAGTACGCATTATCTAGATGAATTACCAAGAAGCGGCGATGCTAAAACTGGACATGGTTTCCGCGATGTCGATCTCGAGGCAAAGGTCCTAGAACTAACTAGAACACTTGGCATCGGAGCCCAATTCGGTGGCAAGTATTTCTGTCACGATGTTCGAGTTGTCCGCTTGCCACGCCATGGCGCATCTCTTCCAATCGCAATTGCGGTCTCTTGCTCTGCTGATCGTCAAGCAAAAGCAAAGATCACTAAGGAGGGAATCTTCCTTGAAGTTTTAGAGCGGGACCCAGCCCATTTCTTGCCCGATACTACTGATGAACATTTAGACGATAACGTCGTCAAGATTGATTTAAATCAACCAATGGCAGAAGTCTTGAAGACACTTTCAAAGCATCCAATCAAAACCCGACTCTCGCTAAATGGAACACTGATTGTTGCGCGCGACTTAGCCCATGCAAAAATAAAAGAGTTAATTGATTCCGGAAAAGAATTACCGCAATACTTCAAAGATCATGCGGTTTATTACGCTGGACCGGCCAAGACGCCAGAGGGATACGCATCTGGATCATTTGGTCCAACAACTGCCGGTCGGATGGATTCGTATGTGGATCAATTCCAAAAAGCTGGTGGTTCGATGGTTATGTTGGCAAAGGGAAATCGTTCTAAAGCCGTAACTGATGCCTGCAAAAATAATGGCGGCTTCTACCTAGGCTCGATTGGTGGACCAGCGGCGCGGCTTGCCCAAGATTGCATTCTCAGCGTTGAAACTTTGGATTATGCCGAATTAGGAATGGAAGCTATCTGGAAGATTGAAGTAAAGGATTTTCCGGCATTTATTGTTGTCGATGATAAGGGAAATGATTTCTTTGCCGAGACCTCTAAGCCAATCACTATTGGGAAGAGACCTTAGTACCAGTTAGAGCGCTTCTTCTTTGAAAGTGCGTTGCATGGGGTGTCATATCTGGCCTTGATATATAGAAGCCCCCACTTAATCTGGGTTACTGGATTGGTCCGCCAATCCGATGAGATGGCCTCCATTTTTATTGCTGGTAGAGCTTGTGGAATTCCATGGGCGCCACTTCGGTAATTGTGGGCCTGGTAATTCCAATGACTCTCGCCATTCCAAAGACTGGTAAGACATTGGATTTGTCGCTTCTTATCCCACTTCTGATACTTCGTTGCAATTATCTGCCTCGCCACAATCTGGGCGCCTTTTGGTTTCTTCGCCATTTCGACCTGACGAGCCGCCATTGAGACCAAGGCAATTGCATTGGCATCAACCGAAGCGACCCCGCTTAGATCTAAAGTAATTCCACCATCGCCCTCAACCGGGTTCTCCGGGGCGACTGTTAAGGCAGGCAAGTTATTAGGAACTGAAACGAACTGGTCAAAATTTCCCTGGGCGTAGGTCGTATCGACACTGCCGACAAAGACAATAAAGAAAGCGGCGCTAAGAACTAGCTTCGTCGATCTATAAATCTTGTTCATCTCACCCTTCCTCTCTAACCTTTTCCCGGAATTCCGGACCTTCTCTAGACAAGCGGCATCCGCCCGAAATGGGCTAGCGACTTGGGGGAAGGGCAAAACCATCGCATCCGAGGGGGCCATGGGCAAATTTAAATGCGTGTGAGTCGCGAAAAAGATAATAATCACAGGAAAGGGGTTAACTAAAAGTGCAGGTCAGATACGGTGATGTCCGATTTATCCGATTTGACCGTTATTGGGTAAAGTTGACTGGCTCCTCCAACATTTCAGTTACCAGGGCCGCAATTGGCGAGCGCTCTGATCTGGTCAAGGTGATGTGGGCGAAGAGCGGGTGCCCTTTTAGCGATTCAACAACAGCGACGACACCGTCATGGCGCCCGACTCGCAAGTTATCGCGCTGGGCCACGTCATGAGTCAGGATGACTCTCGAGTTCTGACCGATTCTAGATAGCACGGTCAACAGAACTCCGCGCTCCAGCGATTGGGCTTCATCAACAATGACAAATGAATCGTGGAGCGAGCGCCCGCGGATGTGAGTCAGGGGCAGAACTTCGATTAGTCCGCGATCGATAATTTCATCGATGACCTGTTGGCTAACCAGCGCACCCAAAGTATCGAAGACCGCCTGGGCCCAAGGCGACATCTTCTCGTTCTCACTGCCGGGCAGGTAGCCGAGCTCTTGACCGCCGACGGCATAAAGCGGGCGGAAGATTACAACTTTCTTATGGTGGCGCTTTTCTAGGACCGCTTCCAATCCGGCGCTAAGTGCGAGCGCACTCTTACCGGTTCCGGCCCGTCCCCCGAGAGAGACAATCCCGATTTCATTATCCAAAAGTAGATCGAGGGCAACCCGTTGTTCGGCGCTTCGGCCATGCAAACCAAATGCCGAGCGATCACCACGGACCAATTGCAGTTGTTTATCTGGAGTGACTCGGGCGAGTGCGCTGCCCTTATCCGAATGCAGAACGATTCCGGTGTGGCATGGGTGCTCTTTACCTAAATCATGGGCGACCTTGCCGCCTTCATACAAAGCATCAATTAAATTCCCACCAACTGTCGTTTCGACCATTCCGGTCCAACCACTTGTCAGTGCAAGTTCAGCGCGATATTCCTCGGATTTAACTCCGACTGATGAAGCTTTAACCCGAAGTGGCAGATCTTTTGTAACAAGGACTACATCTCTAGATTCAGCCATCATATTTCTGGCAATCGAAAGTATCCGAGAATCATTTGAACCATCGCGCAAGAATCCCGATGGCAGCGATGAGGAATCTGAGTGGTTTAGCTCGACTCGAAGCGTGCCACCTTCGTTATTTAGCTTTATATCTTCATCAAGTCGGCCATGTTCAATTCGCAGGTCATCAAGGGTGCGAAGTGCGGCTCGGGCAAAATAACCAAGTTCGGGATGATCGCGTTTGGTCTCTAATTCACCAATTACCGTGATTGGGATTATTACTTCATGTTCAGCAAATCTTGTAAGCGCCACGGGATCCGCCAGCAAAACGCTGGTATCTAGAACATAAGTCATTCTTTTGGCCAATTGGCGCTCGCATTCTTTTTTTAGTTTTATCCTGGCGGTTAACTCCTAATGGTTAACCTGGTGGCTAAAAGGTAAAACCAGAGTGCGGGCTAGGCCCTGCGACACGCTTATTTCAAATGTAAATTTCTAACTAATTTTCAAAGTAATTCTTACCTTGTTTTACTTCCCGAAGCGACGGTTGCGTTGTGAATATGCTCGAAGCGCACGAAGGAAATCGACTCGTCTAAAGTCCGGCCAATAGGCTTCACAGAAATAGAACTCGGAATGTGCGCTCTGCCAGAGTAAGAATCCGCCAAGGCGTTGCTCCCCCGATGTTCGGATTACTAAGTCCGGATCAGGCAGGCCTGCGGTATATAAATGGCGGCCAATTTCTTCCACACTGACTGCGCTTGCAATTTCAGCCGGACTTTTCCCCGCATTTTCCGGAGATTTAATTATTGATTTAACTGCATCAGCAATCTCACTGCGGCCGCCGTAACCAATAGCGACATTGATTAATACGCCCTTTATCCCCTTGGTTTTGCTAGCTACATCATTTAGCTGTTCTACCAGGTTCGCTGGAAGCAACTCCATAGATCCAACTGGTCGAATTTCCCAACGTCTGCGGCTTGCTAAATCATTTACAGTCTCGGCAATAATTTCAAGAAGTGGTTCAAGTTCGGCAGGTGGCCTAGCTAAATTCTGATTTGAAAGCAGCCAGATTGTTAAGACTTCGACCTTAGATTCTTCGCACCAATCCAGTAATTCAATTATCTTCTCAGCGCCAGCTTTATGGCCGCGAGATGTTGAGGTGTTGCCGTCAGCGGCTGGATTTGCCTTTGACCATCTGCGATTTCCATCAAGGATTACTCCGACATGGTGTGGGGTCTGCGTGAAATCTAGATTTGCAAATAACCGACGCTCGTAGAGCGGATAGAGAACCGATTTAATTGCGGGCTTTAAGTAGGCCTTCATTACCTTAGTGCGTTAAATTCTTGAAGGGCTCGACGCTCGGCTATAAATGATGCGACTGGCAGAGTTCCGGCAAGGATTAACAGAATTGTGCTCTTAAATGATTTGCCAGCTTTTAAGCAGTAGTGGAATGCCGCAAAGACATATATCGGATAGGTGAATCCATGAAGAAGCGAGATCCAAGTTAAGTATTCATGTAGATCTTTAAAGATAAAATAATGGGTTGGGATACTTACGAACCAGAGCAATAACGACATAACGCCCGCATAAATAGCCATAATTCGAAAGCGGATCATCGCCCCGTTAAGAGCGGCTTGGCGTGGATTGAGTTCGGTCATGCTACAACTTTACCTCCGTTTCACGGACAACTTGGCGCTCTTTCATCGAATTATAGAAAGGCGCAAATAGCACAAGCAGGGCCATAAGCCACCATACAAATACATATGAGATATGTTGCCAAAAACTACCAGGAACTTTTGATTTAAGTTGTGGTGCTGGAATTCTGGTTGTCTCTATCTCTTCTCCAAGCGATGTCATCTCGGCTGTTGCTACAACATAACCGTCGAACAGCGAAAGGTCGGTCTGCCCAACAATAAGCGCTGGATCGATTCGTGAAATCTCATTTTCCAAAGCTTTAGCCGAATCTGATGTCTGTCTTGGGTATAGCCGACCAGAGATTTTTACCTCACCAGTTAGCTCTTGATTTTCTCCGCTTTGAACTCCGCGGACAACTAAAATTCCGCGCTGGTCAGAGAGTTCGAGCAATCTAACTTCTAAATTTGCAAATGACTTTTCGTCATCTGTTAACAGTTCCTGATTGGGCGCAACAAATATCTGGCGATAATTTCCACTTAATTTAACGAGGCGATTTATTGCACTTGGTTCTAAATTTGAAGTTACCGAAGCGATACTCTCTAAATCAACGCGTGGGCTATCCGGCACAAATTGCCTGGCAGCTTTAACATCTTCCGAGCGATCCAATTGCCAATTGCCCAGACCGATAAAGATAATTGAGAGTGCAATTGCCGCAATCAGTTGGGCGATAAATCCCTTACTTCTCATCATTACGGTCTGATAATTTTTTATATCGGCGATAAAAACTCCACATAAGAAGTGAAATCGAAGTAACCAAAAAAATCATTGTTAATGAGCCTGCGATACCGACATCAATCGTTGTTCTACCGTTCATGTGCAGATTGTAATGAGATTACGTAGACTTAGCCCTATGACCGAGCCGATTAAAAGCGACCCTTATCTCAGCGAACGCTATGGGATTTCAAATTCTCGTTTTCCTAAGTGGCTTATAACCGCAATCCTAGTTTCAGTAATTGGTGGCGGCTGGCTGCTCTGGACTGCAAACCACTACACATATCCAGATATCAAATCAACGCTGATTTCATTTAGAGAGATTGATGCCAAGAGTATTGAAATTCGTTATACGGTAGAAATCAAAGACCCAGGATCACAAGTAATCTGTCGACTAGCCGCCCGCGATTATGACTTAAATATTGTTGGCCAGATAGATGACAAAATCCCACTGGGAACTTCAAGTGAAACCAGAATTATCCAAATTCCTACCCGATTAGCTGCAGTCAACGCTCAGATCGAATCTTGCTCGACTCTCTAGGCAAACTCCCTGAATCAAAACTGCCTGTAAACTTCTCGTCTTATGGCTATCGAACCTACTCAAACTTGGCTTACCCAAGAAGCTGCTGACCGTCTTGCTGCCGAATTGGCAGAACTTGAAGGTCCACGTCGCGCAGACATTGTTAAGAAGATTGAAGCTGCACGCGCTGAAGGTGATTTAAAGGAGAACGGTGGTTATCACGCAGCGAAGGATGAACAGGGCAAAACCGAAGCGCGAATTCGCCAACTAAAGCACATGCTCGAAAATGCACATATCGGAAATCCACCTGCTGGTGAATCTGGATTTGTTGGACTCGGAATGTTAGTAACCGTTGATATTGCTGGTGATGAAATGAAATTCCTTCTGGGATCGCGCGAAATCGCAAGTGGCGATGTTGATGTCTACAGCGAAAAATCTCCGTTAGGCGCTGCAGTTCTAGGTGCAAAAATTGGTGACACAGTTACATACACTGCGCCAAATGGCCGTGAAATAAGCGTTGCAGTTTTAGAAGCTCAGAACTTCTTCTAAGTCTTTTTCGCTCTTTAGATTACTTACTTACCCTTACATACTTGCGCACACTTATTGGCGCAAAGATCGCAACAAGCAAGACCATATAAATCAGCGACATCAGAATTGGATTCTGACTTGGCCAAGAATTAGCAGTAGCGCCAAATATATTCTCGGTTCCAAAGAGTTCGCGACAGGCAGCAACCATCGTCGAGACCGGATTCCATTCCGCAAAATACTGCAACGCCTTAGGCATACCAGTAGTTGGTGCAAAAGCATTTGATAAGAAGGTTAGCGGAAATACCGTCATGAAAACTAAGTTCTGGGCTACTCGCTCTTCCCGAACTGATAAACCAATTAGGACACCAATCCATGACATTGAATAACCGAAAGCTAATAAGAATAAGAAGCCTAGAAAAATCTTTACCGGTCCACTGCTTGGTCGCCAACCAACAAGAAATCCAACTAGGCCCATAACAATAAGAGTCACAACGTTCTGCAAAGTGTCGCCAACAGTGCGGCCAATTACTACTGCAGATCTTGAAATCGGCAATGATCTAAAGCGATCAATCAAGCCCTTCTGCATATCAGCAGCTAAACCAACAGCGGTCGCGGCAAGGGTAAATGCAACGGTTTGCACGAAGATTCCCGGCATCAATAATTGAACATATCCACCCTCGACACCTGAATCAATCGCGCCACCAAAAACGTAGCGGAAGAGTAGAACGAACATCGCTGGCTGAATCGTTGCAAAGATCAATACTTCAGGTATTCGAATCATCTGAAGTAGCTGGCGCTTAGTTATGACCAGGAAATCACTTACGCTTTGCAGCATGTTTTCCACCCACTTCCTCTTCTGAAACTACTTCTGCAACATGGCCGGTCAAAGATATAAACACATCATCCAGCGACGGTCGCTTCAAACCAATATCAAGTGGATGAATTTTGGCATCATCCAATAAGCGAAGCACCTGAATTAGCGAGGCACTTCCATTGCTGACGGGCGCAGATACTTTGCGGATTCCAGAATCAACTGTTGGCGTTACTCCAGATACTTGTTCAACTAATTTTGATGCAGTTGCAATCTGATCAACTTCAACAGTTATCTCTAACCGCTCACCGCCCACTTGATTCTTTAATTCATCAGCTGTGCCTCGAGCAATAACTTTTCCGGTATCAATCACCGCGATGGAATCTGCAAGATGATCTGCTTCTTCCAAATACTGAGTGGTCAGAAGCAGCGTTACTCCGCCCTTCACAAGTTCATCGATGACTTCCCACATCTCCATGCGACCTCGTGGATCTAGCCCAGTTGTTGGTTCGTCTAGGAATAAAACTTTTGGCTTAACAATTAAAGAGGCTGCTAAATCCAGACGCCTGCGCATACCGCCAGAGTAAGTTCTAATTGGACGCTTTGCGGCATCGGTTAATGAAAACTTCTCGAGCAACTCTTCAGCCCGTTTCTTTGATGCTGCAGAATTCAAATGATACAAACGACCGAACATGGTTAAGTTATCCCAGCCAGTCAGAGTTTCATCAAGTGCTGCATATTGACCAGATAGCCCAATTACTTTACGAACTTCATCTGGATGTTTTAAAACATCGATTCCTGCAACAGTTGCACTTCCGCTATCTGGCGTCAATAACGTTGCAAGAACTCGAACTGTTGTTGTTTTTCCGGCGCCATTAGGGCCAAGCAAGCCAAGCACTGTTCCCTCTTCAACTTCAAGACTCAACCCATCAAGGGCTTTAACAGCACCCTTATCGTAGGTTTTGACCAATTCTTTCGCGATGATGGACTTCATAACCTCACCCTATTACTCGATTGCTATTGCTGCATAGTAAACTCACAAAAAAGAAGTTATCTCCGATCTAACCAGAATCATTAAGGGCAGTGTAATTGGCTAAAAAAAATAAGGAGAATCTCCTACCAAGAGAGGTTTATGTCCTCTCTTCCGTAGCTTTCTTCGTCGCTCTTGGGTATGGAATGGTTATTCCAGCAATTCCGCTTTTCGCAAAATCGTTTCAAGTAAATAATGCACAAATCGGAGCAATCATTTCGGCCTTTGCTCTCGCCAGATTTGCTATGGGGCTTCCTGCCGGAAAGTTAATTGATATTTTCGGCGAACGTCGAATTCAAACAACTGGCCTGATGCTAGTTGCGGTTTCATCTTTTGCATCTGGTCTAGCAACAACTTATTGGCAACTACTTATTTTCCGCGCCCTTGGTGGCATCGGTTCAGTTATGTTCTCGGTTTCAGCAAGCTCACTTTTAATGAGATCTGTTGATGACAGCATCAGAGGTCGCGCGCAATCAACCTATAACGGGGGCTTCCTAATCGGCGCAGTTGCTGGCCCAGCATTTGGTGGAATTCTCTCAGTTATCTCGCTTCGAGTTCCATTTTTCGTTTATGCATTTACCCTGGTCGCCGGAGCATTCATTACCTCATTCTTCTTATCTGAAAAACGTCTTGGTAGGTCAATAAAAAATATTCAAGATCCAGAAGATCGAATTTTGCTTAGGGAAGCGCTCAAAAGTTATCCATTCTTAGCGGCAATGGCCATTTCATTCTTAGCAAATTGGGTTCTCTTTGGAATGCGAAATACTATTTTGCCACTTTTTGCTGAAGAGAAACTTGGTGCTTCAAATACAGTAATTGGGCTTGGCTTTACAGTTGCTGCAATTGTTCAAGGCATCGCACTTATTTATGTTGGAAAAATTTCAGATTTTCGTGGGCGTAAATTCGCCCTAATGCTTGGTTCATTTGTGATGCTGACCGGTATTGCAACAATAATTATTTCTCAACACTGGTGGTATTACATCTTGGCGATGGCTTTATTTGGAATCGGTGGTGCCTTTGAAGGAGTCGGAGCATCTGCACTTATTGGCGATCTCTTTGGTGGAAAAGGTGGCCGAGTTATCGCGCTATTCCAGATGGCCGGAGACTTAGGAAACATCATCAGCCCAGTGTTACTTGGCTGGTTAGTGGATGCATACTCTTATCGCCCCGCATTTATAGCAACAGCAGCAGTGTTTTCATTAACACTACTGCTGTCAGCAAAGATGCCAGAAACTAGAAAGCTAAATAGCTAGCTAATTAGTCACGTCGAAGTATCGAAATTAAACGCAATACTTCAAGGTAAAGCCAGACGATTGTGACCATAAGCCCAAAACCGGCACGCCATGATTGTTCTTGTGTTGCGCCACTAGCAATCATCTTTTCAATCTGATCAAAATCTAGAACCAAGAAGAATGTTGCAAGTGCTACACCAGCCACTGCAAGTATTGGTCCGAGACCAGATAGTCCGTAAAGACCCATTCCATTTCCAAGCCCAAAGAATGAACCGATCAAAGATCCAACTGCAAGGATTAAGTAACCAAATAGTGAACCAATCAAAACGCGAGTGAACTTTGGAGTTACGCGAATTCGCTTGCTCTTATATGCCCAAAGAACTCCGGCAATCGCAGCGATAGTTGCAACAAGTGCTTGTCCAACAATTCCGTCATATGCAGTTTCATACATCTGGCTCAGTGTTCCGAGTGCCAAACCTTGAAGTGCTGCATAAGTAATTGTTAGGCCAGGCTTAATTTTCTGTGAGAATGAAAGATATAAACCAAGTCCCATTGCGCCAAGGAAACCTATTAGAAGTGCGCCGCCACCAAGTTGAAGTGTCCATGCAAGGGCACCAACACCGACCAATACTGCGAATAGAAGTGCAGTGCGAGCAACAACATCATCAATTGTCATGCGTCCTGTGCGAATTGAAGATGCAGCAGGCGCGTTATAAAGATCATTTAATTCTTCTGTTGATGGTGCAACAGCTGTTCCGCCACGATTTTCGAGAGCGGCATATCCGCGTTTGAAAACTGGGTTCGAACTTTGCATTATTTCTCCTGTTTGCTAGTGGGGTAATTTGGTATCGCAGGCATTTTTCTCAAAATTCCTGCAATAACTATAAACATAATTTGGGCCTTTGGTATTCCGCCAAGCCTAATCGTTGCGAAAATCCGCGCTCAGAACCTTAAAATGCGCTTAGAAACCCGGACTGGCGAGAGCTTCAAGTTGAGATCAACCCCATTAATTCCGAGTTAAGTAGCCCCAAGCCAAGGTGGCTGCGATAGCGACCCAAATTTGATAGGGGACAAGTAGAAGTCCCATTATCAGCGAAGCCCTGAATGTTAGATAAAGAACTGGAATAGTAAGAAGAGTTGCTAATACCAATGCAATTGTGGCCAGTGTGAAGTTGTGTGGGACATAGAACTGATAAGCCCACGTAAGTGCAGCGGCAATACTTAGCCCGAAGAAAACCAGCCAGGAGATATTCTGTAATCGAGTTAAAGACTTTGATACTTGATATGAAGCAACACCTAAAACTATAAAGTTGTAAGGCCAGATAATTCCAATAAAAGCGCTGGGTGGCTGCCACGGTGGTCTATTTAGCGACGCATACCATCCGGGTGATGAAGAAACCCAAATTCCTGAACCAAAGGCATAGATAAAAACAAAAAGAATTCCTATTGCCGCCATAACCATTCTTAAGTCCACAACTGGACTGTAGCGAAGTTTGTGTTTGAGTTATCTATGGCTGGCCGGGTCTGCCTAGATCTTGGGAAGATGCCAATCAAATTTTATTGATGCTTCGCGCACCAGCACGATTACTAATCCACCCGCGATAGCAGCAATCACTTCAGAAACATCTAAGTAATGCAGCCCGGCATAGGTAATCGCACCAGCCAGACAAGAAGTCCCGATAGTTTCGCGGTGAAGCAAAACTGGTTCTACTTGGCACAGAACATCACGAAGCAATCCGCCGGTCACCCCACCGATTAATCCGAGTGCAACGATGCTTACAAAATTCGCACCATTTGCTGCTGCAAAACTTGCGCTAGAAACTGTTGCAACGGCAAGGCCAAAGGTATCGAGAGCAAGTAAAAAACGGCCAACTGGTTTTTTCTGTTTTGCAATAACTGTAATCAGCACTGCAATTGCAATTGAAGCAAAGAGCCAAGAGTTCAAAATCCAGGGAGGGCGTTGGCCCATAAAGAGATTTCGAAGAGTTCCACCGCTGATGGATGCGACGGCTGCGATAAGCGCTATTCCACCGTAATCAAGACCCTTACTTGCAGCGATTCGGGCACCAACAATTGCGAAGGCAAAAGTTGCGATTAAATCGAGCGCAGTTACCAGCGAATCAATCTGCATTGGGCTTATTCTCTATCGATCCGAATTAACAAGCACAACGATCGGATTCTGCAACACCTTCGAGCGCTTCTTCAATATGTTCGCCACAACCAACCCAGGTGGCTTTCTTACAGACATCGCAAGCAACTTTTGAACACATTTTTCGCTCCGTTCTTAGGAGTTAATCTACTGGGTGCAGACCAGAAACTTTACGCACATCTGGTGCCCCCGGTCGGACTCGAACCGACACTGGAAGGATTTTAAGTCCTCTGTCTCTGCCATTGGACTACGGGGGCCAATTAGGAAAGCGTCAGTCTAGTGCCCAAGCCATTCCATCCAAAATATCGGATTCTGACGCAACAAATTCAGTAGCACCGGTGGCCAGCATTACTCGGGCTAAAACAAGTGATCCTGCTGCGATTACATCAACGCGTCCTGGATGCATATAACCAAGTGCAGCGATTTCTTCGCGTGACATGAGTGAAAACATTTGAGCAACTTCGAAAACTTTTGATGCTGGAATTCTTGATAAATGAATTGAGTGGCGGTCATATTCGCTGAAGCCAAGTGCTGCGGCAGCAACTGTTGTTGCGGTTCCCGCTACCGCAATTAAAGTCTTAGCTTCTTTGATTGGCACTATATAAGCAGCTTCGGCAATTGCATCATCAATATCTTGAATGGCTTTCTGCACAGCTAATGGATCTTGTGGTGCCTTATTTAGGTGGCGCTCGGACATGCGAACGCAGCCAATGTTTACTGACTTGGCATATTTAACTTCGGTATCACCAAGAACAAATTCGGTTGATCCGCCACCGATATCAACAACAAGATACGGAGATTCGGTGTGGACTAAACCTTTTGTGGCGCCGATAAACGAAAGTTCGGCTTCTTCAGTGCCAGGAATTACTTCAGGGTCGATACCAAGAATCTCGCGAACACCATCGATGAATAAATCGCGATTACTTGCATCTCTTGTTGCTGATGTGGCACAGAAGCGAATCTTTTCGACACCTTTACTTGCAATTATTTCGGCATATTTTTTTGTGGCAGCAAGTGTGCGCTCAATCGCTTCTGGGTCAAATTTTCCTGTTGCATCAACGCCTTGGCCAAGGCGAACAATTTCCATTTCCCGAGTTATCTCTTGAAAATTGTCACCAGTGATATCCGCGATTAAAAGTCGGATGGAATTAGTTCCACAATCTATGGCTGCTACGCGACTCATTTGGTTTCCTCATTACTTGCAGTGCATGGATCACTTAGCCACCATTTTGGTAGCGCAGCTAAAGCTTCATCGCCTAGCGGATTTACTCCGGGCCCTGCACTAAGTGAATGAGCCACGAGCGAGTGTAAACATTTAACTCGGTCTGGCATACCACCGGCCGTGATTCCCTTTACTTCCGGGACATCCATTCCTAATTCATTTCGTGCTGCTTGATATTGCTCGTGTGCTTTGGAATACGCGGCTGCCAACTCTTTATCTGTGCCCAGGCGTTCTTGCATTTCGGCCATCATGCCAGTTGTTTCGAGAGTTGAAATCGCGCCAGTCAACTTGGGACAAGTTGCGTAGTAAAAAGTTGGAAATGGTGTGCCATCAGAAAGTCTTGGCGGCGTTGTAACAACTGCAGGTTTGCCGCAAGGACAACGATAAGAAATTGCGTGGACATCTCTTGGTGTGCGACCGAGTTGAACTTGGATTACATCTAGATCTTCTTGAGTTGCCTTTTCGCTCATTTATTCACATTCGTTGTAGTGATTGATGCAATTAGGCGGCCATACCAAGGAAGACCATTTGGAATTAACGTTGAAATCGGAGCCGCTGGACCGTTGGCTTCTTCTTCAGATTTAGGTGCATCTAAAACTATATATTGGCGCTCACCAGGAAATACAAAGTGCAATCTTTGGCGGGCTTGGGTTGCCACATATTCTGGATCGTTCCACTTTGCTAATTCTTCACGCGCTTTTTCTAAAGCGTTGTTGCTGTCATTAACCTGCGCGCGCAATGAATTGATTTGTGCGCGTTGGGCAAAGTAATCCTGTAGTGGTGGAGCCAACGTGATGGCTAAAATGAAAGCAACAGTTACAACCACTAACCAGCGGGCGGATGTGCTTCTTTTTTTAACCATTGCAATTAAAGATTAGCCCTTGAAGCGAGGAAATGCTTCGCGGCCGGCATAAAGTGCAGAATCGCTCAGCTCTTCTTCGATGCGTAGAAGTTGGTTGTATTTTGCAACTCGCTCGCTACGTGCAGGTGCACCAGTTTTAATCTGGCCACATTCAAGTGCGACAGCTAAATCTGCAATTGTTGTGTCTTCGGTTTCACCGGAACGGTGGCTCATCATTGAACGATATCCACTGCGATGTGCAAGTGAGACAGCGTCGATAGTTTCAGTGAGTGTTCCGATTTGATTTACCTTAACAAGAAGTGCATTTGCTGTGCCAAGTCCAATTCCCTTTGCCAGACGCTCTGGGTTTGTAACGAATAGATCGTCTCCGACAATCTGAATTTTTGAACCGAGTTGTGCTGTCATCTTGGCCCAGCCATCCCAGTCATCTTCATCAAGTGGATCTTCGATTGAAACGATGGGATATGAAGCTACTAAATCAGCGTAGTAAGCAATCATTTCATCGGCTGAACGCTTATTGCCTTCGAAGGAATACTTGCCATCTTTATGGAATTCAGTTGCAGCAACATCCATCGCAAGTGCAATGTCTTTGCCAGGTTTGAAACCAGCTGCGGTAACTGCTTCGAGAATTAGATCGAGTGCTGCTCGGTTTGAATCTAGGTTTGGTGCAAAGCCACCTTCGTCGCCAATACTTGTTGCAAGGCCGCGTTGTTTTAATACTGACTTAAGGCTGTGATAAATCTCGGCGCCCCAGCGAAGTGATTCACTAAATGATTCGGCGCCAATTGGGGCAACCATGAATTCTTGGATATCAACATTGGTATCTGCATGTGCGCCACCGTTAAGGATGTTCATCATCGGGACTGGAAGTGTGTGCGCAGTTGGTCCACCGATGTAGCGGAAGAAAGATAGATCTGCAGATTCAGCTGCAGCGCGTGCTACTGAAAGTGAGACACCAAGAATTGCATTTGCACCAAGGCGGCTCTTATTTTTTGTGCCATCAAGTGCAATCATCTCTTCATCAATTAAACGTTGGTCTTGGGCATCGAATCCAGAAACTGCTGGCGCGATTTCATCGTTAACAAATTCAACGGCCTTTAAAACACCTTTACCGAGATAGCGCTTGCCACCATCGCGAAGTTCGGCTGCTTCAAATGCACCAGTAGATGCACCGCTTGGAACTGCAGCGCGAGCACTTGAACCATCTTCGAGAACAACTTCGACCTCAACTGTTGGGTTTCCGCGAGAATCTAAAATTTCGCGGGCGTGAACTGCCTCGATAAGTGCCATGATGCTCCTCTATTTTCTGCTAATTCTAACTTGTTATGAGTTGCTATCTTGCTTCATATTTCTTTATTTGCTCGATGTAGCCCTTGATTGCCGAGCGCAGGGCTGCTTCGGGATCGATATCTAGTGCAAGTGCCTGGTCGAGAATCCCGAGAAGCGCCTGACCTAATTCTTTCTCGGTAGTCCCGGGTGATAATTTGAGTGGATGCTCAATTGCAATTTGATGGCCATATTTCTGAGCCCGATAAATCAATTTAGTTGCAAGTGCCAGAGCTGGTTGACCAAGTGGAACACCTTGCGTTGCTGAAGTCCGCCCCTTTTCTGCAGCTTTCTGCGCCTCCCAATTCTCTAAAACTTCTGCGCTACCTGAAACTTTTGTGTCAGAAAAAACATGTGGATGTCTGCGAACTAGTTTTTCGGCGACCGTTTTTGCCACATCTTCAACGCTAAAGGGGTCTGTTGGATGTTCTTCGGCCATTCGAGCATGAAAGAAAACTTGAAGTAATACATCGCCAAGTTCTTCCCGCATTGCAGCGCGATCATTCTCTTCTACCGCTTCAATAAATTCGTAGGACTCTTCCAATAAATATTTCAGAAGTGATTCATGGCTCTGCTCAGCATCCCAAGGGCAACCCCCCGGAGATCTGAGTTGATTCATTACTTCACGTAACGCTTCAAGTTGTGAAGTTGAATCTGGCATTGCGTCTACTTCTTTACAGTTGCGTTATCTGCAATCGGAGCAATGTTGCCGCTCTCATAATCCCAAACACCGTAGCGTGGATTAATCTCGACTTTCAACTCCTTGGCCATACCAATAATTAAATTCTGGATACCGCTGCCATCGGTGCTTGTGTCACCATTTGCTATTAGAGCTTCTCCTAATTTTTCAGCAAGCAGAACCGTACGGATGTAACGTTCAAAATCGCTAGGTGCAATCTGGGCTCCGACAAGTGAGAAAGCCAGGCGATCTTCGCCACCAATTTGCTTAATAATATCTGCGCGACGTGCTGCGATTTCAGCACCAGTAATTTTAATGTTTATTCTCGCTGCAAGTTCATCGAATAGGACTGAAATAATATGGAATCGAACTGCATTTACATTTAGCTCTTCATCAACAGCAAGAGTTAAACCGGTGGTTTCGACTTTACTGCGCTCTTCAACTATCTCGCCAACTGTTCCTTGCACCGTTGAAATTGGGATAACTGTCTTTCCAATAGTCACTGCTGAATTTGTGCTTGAACAACCAGTTACAAAAAGAAGTAATCCGGCACCAAGCACTGCAACTATTTTCTTAACGTTATTCACAAAATCCCCGTTCACTTATCTTCAATTTTTAACTTAGCTTCTTTATTGGTGCAACGATTGAGGTTAGAACTTCGATCGTCCAAGGCAGAACTGAAGTATCCACTATCTCCCCGCCTGCAATCCAATTGGGGGCGCTGGTTCGCGCAACTAATACGCTTGAAGTGGCCACTTTCACGATTGAACCAGGATAAATTCGGTTCAATCTCATGATTGCCGAATCCGGCAGAGTCAATGGGGCCAATCGCAAGAATTTACCTTGGAGAACAACTTCGGTTAATCCAAAACTCTTTGCCAAGGTTCGAAGGTGCGCAACAGACAATAAGTTCAGCGCATCTTCTGGCAACTCGCCAAAGCGATCAATAAGTTCAGCTTGAATCGCATCTAACTCTTCCGAGTTCTGGGCATCAGCCATTCTGCGATAAACATCTAGGCGCAATCTTTCCGAGGCCAAGTATTCAACTGGAATGTGCGCAGTGATCGGAAGTTCTACCTTGCACTCTTTAAATTTACCTTCATCTTCATTCTGTGGAACAAAGCCAGTCTTAAATTCTTCAACTGCTTCCCCAACCATTCGCATATATAAGTCGAAGCCAACTTCTGCGATGTGGCCAGATTGTTCGCCGCCAAGCAAATTACCAGCACCACGGATTTCCAAATCCTTAAGTGCAACCTGCATGCCAGAACCTAAATCCGTATTTGTAGCAATCGTTGTAAGTCGATCGTGTGCAACTTCGGTAAGTGGCTTATCTGCGTTGTATAGAAAGTAGGCATATGCCCGTTCTCTAGAACGCCCAACGCGTCCTCGAAGTTGGTGCAACTGTGAAAGCCCAAAGGTGTCGGCGCGATCAACGATTAAAGTATTTGCATTTGGAATATCAATTCCACTTTCAATTATTGTTGTGCAGACCAAAATATCGAAATCTCGCTCCCAGAATCCGAGAATCGCATCTTCAAGTTCGCGCTCACCCATCTGACCATGTGCAACCCTGATCCGAGCTTCTGGAACTAATTTTCTTAGTCGTTCGACAACGCCATCAATGCTCTCTACTCGATTGTGGATATAAAAGATTTGGCCATCACGCAATAATTCTCGGTGAATTGCCGCGGTTACTTGTTTGTCATCATATGGTCCAACATAAGTTAGAACTGGATGTCGCTCTTCTGGGGGTGTAGTTATGTTCGACATTTCCCGGATGCCAGTAATTGCCATCTCTAAAGTCCTTGGAATCGGGGTCGCTGACATCGAGAGCACATCTACATTGGTTCGGGTCTTCTTAAGTTCTTCCTTATGTTCAACGCCAAAACGTTGCTCTTCATCAACAATCACTAGCCCTAAATCTCGAAACTCGACATCCTTCGAGAGCAGTCGATGAGTTCCGATTACAACATCAACTGAACCGGTCTTAATCCCCTCAAGAATTTCGCGACCTTCTTTTGGAGTGTTAAATCTCGATAGGCCAGCAACCTTTACCGGAAAACCGGTGTATCTATTATTGAAAGTTGTTAAGTGCTGCTGCACCAAAAGCGTTGTCGGAACCAACACCGCAACTTGTTTTCCATCTTGCACTGCTTTAAATGCGGCACGAATTGCAATTTCAGTTTTGCCATATCCAACATCGCCACAAACAATGCGATCCATTGGATGCGATTTCTCCATATCAGCTTTAACTTCTTCAATTGTTGCAAGTTGATCAGTTGTTTCAACATACGAGAACGCAGATTCGAGTTCACCTTGCCAAGCAGTGTCTGGTGAGAATGCATATCCAGGTGCGCTCATTCGCGCGGCATAAAGTTGAATCAATTCTGCAGCGATTTGTTTAACGGCCTTGCGGGCGCGACGCTTTGTGTTCTGCCAATCCGATCCACCAATACGATTTACTGAAGGGGCTTCGCCACCAACATATCGGGTTATTTGCTCCAAGGTATCGGTTGGAACAAATAATCTATCTGCAGGTTGGCCGCGCTTTGATGCCGCGTATTCGATTACTAAATATTCGCGTGAGATGCCAGAAACTGTGCGGTTTACTAACTCTAAATACTTTCCGACCCCGTGCTGTTCATGAACTACATAATCTCCTGGTCGCAATTCAATTGGATCAATTGCCTTCTTTCTTCGCGAAGGCATTCGAGCTTGGTCTTTGCTAGATGTCCGTTGCCCAGAAATATCTTTCTCGGTAATCAGAGCGAACTTAATACTGTGATTGATGAAACCATGTTCAATGGAACTAGTGACTGCTTTAACGCCATCTAATTCAGATTCACGGAAGAGCGCTTGATAACGCTCAAGAATGCCGGCACCGCTTGCACTAAAGAGAATTTGATAGCCATTTGCTAGCCAATTTTCGATATCTGCAATTGCGGCCTCTAACTTGCCACCATAAATAGGAATTTCTAGAAAATCTTCTAAAGCCCCAGCGTTAGCTAAATCATCAGGGTTCTGGGTATATGGATTTAGCGACCACAACATCAACTTCGCATCTGTGATTTTCGTTTGCACTTCATCGAATGTTGAATAACCGCCACTGGCAATTACCCCGGTGAGATCGATAGGGGCGCCAGTCCCTAAAGCTGCATTCGACCAAGATGCTTCGAGAAATTCTTGATTGGTTGCTACTAGATCTGCAGCTCGGGATTTAATTCGCGGCTGGTCAATTATGACTACCTGAAAATTTGTTGGCAAGAATTCAATTATATTTTTGAACTCTGGTTTGAGCAAAGCACCAATCGATTCCATTCCTTCGACACAAATACCTTCACTTATCTTGCTTGCCATCTCATTGAGTTGCGGGAATTCGGTGGCTAGGTATCTTGCCTTCTCTTTCACATCTTCAGATATCAAAAGTTCTCGGCCAGGATAAATAATTACTTCACTTTTAATTGCCTCATATGTTCGCTGATCTGAAACTTGAAAATACTGAATATCTTCGATTGTGTCGCCAAAGAAATCTAAGCGAATTGGATGTTCATAATCCGATGGAAATAAATCAAGGATTCCACCGCGAACTGCAAAGTCTCCACGTTTTTCTACCAGGTCAGTTCTTGTGAAGCCAAAGTAAGAGAGGCGTTCAATCAGTTTGGCCATCGATACTTCTTTATCCAGAGCCAGAGAGATAAGTTCTTCATCCAAGATGTCGCTAACGATTGGTTGAAGTGCGCCACGAATTGAAGTAACAATTACTTTTGGTGGCTTGGCAGAATTGATTTTATGCAGTGCCTTAATTCGTGTTGTAACTGTGTCGCTCTTTGGACTTAATCGCTCGTGCGGAAGCGTCTCCCAAGCTGGGAAATCAATTACATAATCGCCAATCAGCGATCGAATTTCATCGCTAAGTTCATCTGCGATTCGGGTAGAAGGTGCAATAACTAGCAGCGGTGCATTTGTGCTCAAGTTTGCAAGCACGTAAGAACGTATCGAATTTATACAGACGAGTTCGCCGTCGGTGCGAGTTGTAGTGATTGAAAGATCTGGGAGAGCGGATAAAAGTGTCACTTCATCGCCTCCAGAACAACGCCAAAAGCCCCACATCCAATCTGGATGGGGGTGTTAGGGAGAAATTGTATTCAAGGATTTAATTCGTTTCGACCAGGGTGCTAGACCTGTAATGATTAGCCAGTGAGCGAGCAGACAACACAATTTCAGGCAGATGATGCCGGGCTTCGTGCTGATGTTCGCCGATTAACTGAATTATTGGGTGAATCGCTGGTTCGCCAAGAGGGCTCACAACTTGTCGATTTAGTTGAGAAGGTTCGCAAAGCTGTTCGCGAAGGTGGCGGCGAGGAAATTCTCGAAAACATTTCAGTTGATGAAAGTGTCCAACTTGTAAGAGCCTTTAGTAACTACTTCAATTTAGCAAACGTTGCAGAGCAAGTGCACAGAGCACGAATTCTTTCGGATGAGCGAAACAGTGGCGGCTCTTGGTTAACCAGAGCCGTAGATCGCATAATTGAAGTTCAAGCCGAAAGTAAAGAATTCACTACAAAAGATATTCAGGGCTGGATTGATAATTTCTCAGTCCGTCCAGTATTTACTGCGCATCCAACCGAAGCGGCTCGTCGTTCGGTGTTAAGCAAGATGAATTCGATTGCAGAACTATTAGATCAACCGGCAAGTGCAAGACGTGATCGCAGACTTGCCGAAACCATCGACCTGCTCTGGGAGACTGATGAACTTCGCTTGGGACGTCCAGAACCTTTAGATGAAGCAACTAACGCGCTTTATTATCTCGATGATTTATTTAGATTAACAATCCCGGAAGTCTTAGATGATTTTGCACATGAATTAAAACGCCTTGGTGTAACCGTTTCGCCAACTTCTCGCCCATTAAGTTTTGGGACCTGGATTGGTGGCGATCGTGATGGAAATCCAAACATCACCGCAAGTGTTACGACCGCTGCAATCACGCTTCAAACTGGTCACTTTATTCGCGCGCTAACTGCATCACTTGATCAACTTCGCCAAGCGCTTTCTGTATCAACTCGGATATCTGGCACCACGCCCGAATTGGATGCATCCGTTGCAAAGGATCTTGAACTACTTCCAGAGATTGAAGAGCGCTTCCGTAGATTAAATGTTGAAGAGCCATATCGTTTGAAAGCAACTGCAATCCGCCATCGCTTAATTCTTACCCAACGCCGACATGCAGTTGGTGGCCCACATGTTGCAGGACGTGATTATGAGAGCACAGCGCAACTTCTTGCTGATTTAAATCTGATGCGCGATTCACTCCTGTCTCACCGTGGTGAATTAATCGCAACCGGTTTACTTGAGCGAATTATTCGCACCGTTTCTAGTTTTGGTTTAACACATGCGACTATGGATATTCGCGAGCATTCCGATGCCCATCACCACGCGCTGGCTCAAATCGAGAGCGTTGGTTTAGAGAATTTACAGAACCTAGATGAAGCAGCCCGTAAAACTGTTGATACCTTTATTGCAATCCGCGATTTGATTGCAAAATTTGGGCCAGAAGTTATTGAAACCTACATAATCTCAATGACTAAGTCTCATAAGGATGTTCTAGCAGCTGTTGAACTTTCTCGTATTACCGGCCTCTTCGGAAAAGTTGGCTTTGCTCCACTACTTGAAACTCTTGCCGAACTTCAAACAGCTGACACTATTTTAGATAATCTGTTAAGCGATAAGAGCTATCGCGAACTCGTAACCATGCGGGCAAATGTGCAGGAAGTAATGCTTGGGTATTCAGATTCAAATAAAGATGCCGGTATTGCGACTTCGCAGTGGGAGATTCATAAAGCCCAACGAAAGCTGCGCGATGTTGCAATAAAACATGGTGTAACCCTGCGCTTATTTCATGGTCGCGGTGGATCAGTTGGACGCGGTGGCGGACCAACTTACGATGCGCTAATTGCATTGCCTTGGGGATCAATTGATGGTCAGATAAAGATGACCGAGCAAGGTGAAGTTATCAGTGATAAATATGCGCTGCCATCCTTAGCTCGAGAGAATGTTGAACTTGCACTTGCTGCAGCACTTGAAGCTACAGTTTTGAATCGGGCACCACGTCAAAGTCCGCAGGCTCTTGCAAACTGGGGTTCGTGCATGGATGTTGTAAGTGGAAGTGCATTTAAAACTTATCGCGAACTAATTGATCATCCAGATCTGCCTGCATATTTCTATGCATCGACTCCAGTAGAACAGCTTGGCGAAATGTTCTTGGGTTCCAGACCTTCGCGCCGGCCTGATGCGGCAAGTGGATTAGCTTCTCTTCGCGCTATTCCATGGGTTTTTGGTTGGACCCAATCTAGACAGATTGTTCCTGGTTGGTTCGGTGTTGGATCTGGATTAAAGGCTGCACGTGAAAGTGGAAAGTCAGATGTTCTTGCTGAAATGTTAAAGGATTGGCACTTCTTCCGCACCTTCATAAGCAATGTTGAAATGACGCTAGCAAAGACAGATTTAGTAATGGCCCGTAAGTATGTGAAAAGTTTGGTTGACCCAAGCCTGCATCACTTCTTAGACACAATCGAAGCGGAATTCGAATTAACTAAATCTGAGATTCTGCTATTGACCTCTAAGCAGGATTTACTGGGAGATCAGAAGATACTTGCCCGCACCCTACAAGTTCGAGATGCCTATCTAGCCCCGCTACATTTGTTGCAGATTACGCTGCTTCATAAAGTAAGAAATGATCAGAACGTTGATCCGCTGATTAGACGAGCGCTGTTGTTAACAATAAATGGTGTTGCTGCCGGCTTACGCAATACTGGCTGATTTACTTATTAAATTCCTGTTGCGCATAATCTAAGCCTTTTTCAATTAGCCGTTCAATTGCAAGTGCGCCTCTGGCAATAAAGTCGGCAAGCTCTTTCTTCTCTGGTTGGCTAAATGGTTTCAAGACATAATCAGCTGGATCTATCGGAGCCTGCGGTCTTCCGATTCCCATTCGAAGTCGGTAGTAATCAGGCGATGCAAAGTTGGTGGTTAATGACTTCAAACCATTGTGGCCGTTGTCCCCACCGCCGAGTTTGATTCGAATCGTGTTGAAATCAATATCTAATTCGTCGTTAATGACAATTAAATTCGCGGGTGCAATTTTGTAAAAATCTGCAAGGGCTTTAGTAGGTGCGCCGCTCTCATTCATGTAGCTAAGAGTTTTTGCCAGGACCACCGATTTTCCGGCGACGCGAATATCTGCAATCTGGGTCTTTGATTTGTGATTCGAAAACTTAACGTCAGAGGCCAGATAGTCGATAACCATCTGGCCTATGTTGTGACGAGTAGATGCATATTGATCTCCTGGGTTACCTAGTCCGAGAACTAACCAGCGATCGCTATTCATTTTTATATTAGAGTTTTATCTTAGTTAATTACTCTTTTGCAGCATCAGCAGCAGGTGCAGCAGCGCCATCGGCAGGTGCAGCAGCTTCAGCAACCGGAACTTCTTCAACAATTGTTGAACGCTCTGAAAGGTGAATAACTGGCATGTTTGATTCTGAAACAAGTGTTACGCCAGCAGGTAGAACGACATCTGATGCATAACGAGTTTCGCCAGCCATCATTCCATCCATGTTCAATTCTAGGAATTGTGGAATCGAAGTAGCTTCTGCTTCAACTTCAACTGTGTTGTGCATGTGTTCAAGAATTCCATCGACGTCATGCTTACCAGTTGTGTGAACTGGAACTTCAACTTTAACGCGCTCACCGCGGCGAACGATTACTAAGTCGATGTGCGCAAGAACTCCGGTTAGTGGATTTCTTGTAACAGACTTTGGAAGAGTTAGTTCGGTCTTGCCATCAACAACAACATCGAGCAGAACGTTTGCACTCTTAAGTGCTGCGCCAAGTTCGCGTAGTGGAAGTGCGACGTGTTGTGGTGCTTCACCGTGACCATAAATAACAGCTGGAACATTTCCGGCACGACGGTCGCGACGTGATGCGCCTTTACCGAATTCGGTGCGCTTTGTTGCATTAATAGTAATTTCAGCCATTTGCTTCTCTCTCTATCCAAATCGTTAATGTAGCAACGTCCGAGGAGAGCCAAGCCGTCGATTACGGATTTTTAATCCCTCGCCGGAACGAGTGGCTAGGTTATCTAATCTCTCTCAAAAAGCGAAATTTTTAGGAGTGGCCATCGAAGAGGCTGGTAACTGAACCATCTTCGAAGACCTCGCGGATTGCGCGGGCAAGAAGTGGCGCGATTGGCAAGATTGTTAAGCCATCGAAGCGGGAATCTTCTGGGATCGGCAAGGTGTCGGTTACGACAACTTCACTGACATTCGATGCCTTTAGGCGCTCGACTGCTGGTCCAGAAAATACTGCGTGCGTTGCAGCGATGATTACATCCTTGGCGCCCTCGGCATAAAGTGCATCGACCGCCTTAGTGATTGTCCCGGCGGTATCGATCATGTCATCAATAACTACGCAGGTCTGGCCCTTAACATCACCAACAACTTTGCCGGTCGAAGATTCATTTGGAATCCGGGGATCGCGCATCTTATGAATAAATGCAATTGGGCAACCACCAAGAAGATCTGACCAACGCTCGGCGACGCGAACTCGACCAGAGTCAGGTGAAACGATTGTTAACTTGCTGCGATCAACTTTGCTTCCAACATAATTTGTTAGCAGTGGAAGTGCAAAGAGATGATCTACTGGACCATCAAAGAATCCTTGAATTTGTGAGGTGTGAAGATCTACAACCATCAAGCGATCTGCGCCAGCAGTCTTAAATAAATCTGCCATCAGTCTTGCGGAAATTGGCTCGCGACCACGGTGCTTCTTATCTTGACGGGCATAACCATAGAACGGTGCAACAACTGTGATTCGTTTTGCAGATGCGCGCTTAAGTGCATCGACCATAATTAGTTGTTCCATAATTTGCTTATTTACTGGGGCGCAGTGCGATTGAATTACGAAGGCATCGCTTCCGCGAACACTCTCTTCGAAACGAACAAATATTTCACCATTTGCAAAATCATATGCAGATGTTGGTGTGATTGGGATTCCAAGTTCGGCGGCGACTCCTTCAGCTAACTCTGGATATCCACGACCAGTAAATATTCTTAGTCGTTTCTCCGAAGTGAGGCGAAGTTCGCTCATGTCTTAGCTCCCTTGTTCCGAGGTTTCAGTAGCACCTGCAGCTTTTGCTGCCTGCGCAGATTTTGTTCCGGATCTCTTGCGAAGCACCCAGCCCAGAATATTACGTTGTTTAGATCTTGCAACACCCATGGCTCCGGCAGGAACGTCATCAGTAATTACTGACCCAGCCGCAGTGTATGCGCCATCTCCAATGCAAACCGGTGCAACTAACATGGTGTCGCTTCCGATTCGAACTTCATTGCCAACTTTTGTCTTATGTTTTTCAACGCCGTCATAATTTACGAAGACCGTGGCCGCGCCAATATTTGTGCCAGAACCAATTTCTGCATCCCCGACATAGGAAAGGTGCGGCACCTTTGTGCCTTCGCCAATACTTGAATTCTTAATCTCAACATATGCACCAACCTTGGCTCCAGCCGCAAGCGATGTATCAGCGCGCAAATATGAATATGGACCAACCTTGGCACCGGCCCCAATTTCGCAATCAACACAATTAGATTCGATGACTGATGCGCCGCCTGCAACTTTTACATTCATCAAAGTTGTGCGTGGTCCGATAATTGCTTTAGCACCAACAGTTGTTGTGCCTGCAAGCCAACTCTCTGGAAATATAGTTGCATCAGCTTCGATAGTTACATTTGAATCTATCCAGGTTGTTGTTGGATCGACTATCTCTACCCCATTTAACATATGTTGGTAATTAATTCGGTCGCGCATAATCGCGGCGCAATCTGCGAGTTGTGAACGATCATTTATACCTAAAGTTTCGCTGTAATCATTTGAAAGAATTGCAGCAGCCTTGCCGCCAGCTGCTTTGATATCTGCAATCACATCAGTCAGGTAGAGCTCGCCCTGCGAATTATTGCTCTTTAGCTTCGCAACACTTGCGCGAAGTGCATCGATATCAAATAGGTAGACCCCAGTATTTATCTCATCAATCAATTTTATTTCTTCCGAAGCATCGCGCTCTTCAACGATGGCAACGATTTCGCCAGCTTCATTCCGCAAGATTCGGCCATACCCGGTTGGGTCTGGGAACTCTGCGGTCAGAACTGAAACTACGTTCTTTGCTTCATTATGTGCCGCAATAAATTCAGCAAGAGTTTCGCTGCGAAGAAGTGGGGTATCGCCAGCACAAATCAAAACAGTGCCACTTGCTTTCAAATCTGCGAGCGCCAACTGAACTGCGTGGCCGGTGCCATTTCGCTCTGCTTGAAATACCGAAATTGAATTTGGAGCTATCTGCTTTACATGTGGCTCTACCGCTTCGCGGCCAGCGCCAACAACAACCCGCAACTGCGCCGGATTTAATTTACTTACTTGAGATAAGACGTGATCAATAATTGTTCTGCCAGCAATAAAATGTAGGACCTTTGGAGTTTGAGATTTCATGCGAGTTCCCTCGCCAGCTGCTAAAACTATTGCTACTTCTAATTTGGCAGAAGAGTCGACTGACTTGTTCAAGTCCAACTCCTTCCGCTTCCTTCACTTTAAGGATTAAGGTGGCTCCGCCACCAGGTATCGATCCTGGACCCTGGGCTTCAAAGGCCCATGTGCTAGCCACTACACAATGGCGGAACCTGAATTCTTCCCTATAACTATCGATACCACCAAACTTCAAAGCGTTTCTAGCCAACTAAACCGTTTCTATAACCCGCGCCCCATGCACCGGCCCACTCGCCCGCACCACTCCAGCCACAACTCCACTAGAACTTAGCGCAACTGTTAAATCCATTGATTTCTCTTCATCCTCAACCAAAAATGCAACAGTCGGACCTGAACCAGAAACGATACTTCCTAATGCTCCGTAATCACGACCAACATCCAAAACCAATCGAAGCGCTGGGCGCAATGAACATGCAGCAGCTTGTAAATCATTTGAAAGCGCTGCGCCTAACGCAACTGGATCGCCGGCACGAAGTGCCTGCATCATCGAATCACTAACTTGAGGGCTTGCAATATCTAAACCTTCACGCAATCGATCACACTCTTGATAAACAGCTGGTGTTGAAAGTCCTTGGCCTGACAGCGCCAATACCCAGTGATAATTTCCGCGACTTAGCGCCGGGGTCAGTTGATCGCCGCGACCGCGACCAATTGCAATCCCACCAGAAATTCCAAACGGCACATCACTTCCAAATTGCGCCGCGACTGTCTCCATTTCATCTCTCGATAATCCAATATCAAAGAGCGCATCCATCGCGACTATCACTCCCGCGGCATCAGCGCTGCCGCCAGCCATTCCACCAGCAACTGGGATCTCTTTCTTTAAGTGAATAGCTAGATCAGTTGAGAGGTCATATTTTTCTGCCATTAATTTTGCAGCGCGCATTGCTAAATTCTCATCATCTACCGGAACTCCATTAGAAGTTGCACCAGAAAGTGTTAGTGAAATTCCAGAGCCCTCCGGTGCATGTTTGACTGTTACATCATCAAAGAGTGAGATTGCTTGAAAGACGGTTGTGACTTCATGAAAACCATCTGCGCCTAGCGGGCCAACAGCTAGCTGCAAATTTATCTTGGCCGGAACTCGGACAACTACGCCACGGGTAATCATTTAGAAAGCGTAATCGCAATCTTTATAAAATCCGCTAGTTCTAGGGCCTCACCGCGAATTGTTGGGTCAATGCCACTTGCTTCAATAATCGAACTTGCAGCCGCACTGCCACCGCACATATCGCTAAGTGCAGCCCGCATCATCTTTCGACGTTGGGCAAATGCGGCATCAATAATCTTGAAGACCACCTTACGTAGTGCTTCATCTCCAGCGCTTTGATGGCGGACGAATCGGACCAGCGAAGAATCAACATTTGGCACTGGCCAGAAAATTGAACGACTTACGGTTCCTGCAGAAGTTAAATCTGCCCACCAAGTCGCCTTCACTGAGGGACTTCCATAAGTTTTGCTATTTGGTTTAGCGACTAGCCGATCTGCAACTTCGCTTTGAACCATGACAACACCAGATCTAAGGGTTGGAAATAGTTCAAGGAAGCGGAGAAGCACTGGAACTGAAACATTGTATGGAAGATTTGCAACCAGAACTGTTGGCTCGATTGGAAGTGTCGAGATGTTCATTGCATCTTCATTGATAGTTGTTAAATTGCTGGTATCAAAACCATGGCGCTTTGCGGTTTCTGGAAGTTCAGTTGCGAGGCGATCATCGATTTCAATTGCTATTACTTCTCGTGCAGATTCCATCATCGCAAGAGTTAGCGAACCTAAACCTGGTCCAATTTCTAGCGCTACATCCGTTGGTCTGACATCAGCGCTCTTAACTATCTTGCGGCAGGTATTTGCATCGACCACAAAGTTTTGCCCAAGTTTTTTAGTTGGTCGAACTCCAATACGTTCGGCAATCTCACGAATTTCAACTGCGCCAAGTAAGTTACTCATTTAAGCAAATGGCCCAAATAGACGTTCACAATTATTTGAAATTGCATCTGCTAATTCATCTACATCTTCGCCGCGCTCTTCGGCCATGAAACGTAAAATGGTTGGGATTTGTGCCGGAGTATTAAGCGCACCTCGATGTGGCATCGGGGCCAAGAATGGTGAATCGGTTTCAACTAGAAGCTGATCGATCGGAACGAGTTTTACCGCTTCGCGAAGTGCTGGTGCATTTTTAAAGGTAAGGGTTCCAGCAAATGAAAGGATGTAGCCATTTTCAATACATTCTCGCGCCATCTCGGCATCACCGGAATAGCAGTGGAAAATAGTTTTTTCGGGAGCGCCCTCTTCAATCAACAGATCAAGAACCGCACGGTGGGCATCTCGATCATGAATTACCAGAGCTTTATTTACTTTTTTCGCTAATTCAATATGGCGCCGAAAGGAATACTTCTGTCGCTCTTGCAGCGCTGGCTCGGTTCGGAAGAAATCTAAGCCAGTTTCACCGATTGCTCGCACTCGTGGATGAGTTGATAGTTTCTCAATCTTTAAGAGATCAGCCTCTAAATCTTCAACTACTGGCGCTTCGTTTGGATGCAGAGCAACTGCTGCTAAAACGTTTGGCCAATGTTCGGCCATTTTTACGCCCCATTCGGATTGTTCGGCTGAATATCCAACTTGAACAATGCGATCGATACCAACGCTCTTTGCATCTGCTAAAACTTTGCCGACTTCCGGTGCATCAGGTTCGCCATTTGTGATGATTTCAATATGAGCATGTGCATCAACGCAATTAACATTTAGCGGTTCTGGAAGTGGCGCTGGTTGGCGATCAAGATCGCGATTGTGTCGATCTGCCACTTGTTATTCCAATCTTGGGAATAAGACTGCGCCCTTTGTAACTTTGCAGCCCTGCGGTAAAACTCCCCATTTTGAAACTTCAGAAATCTTCTGGTCTCCAATATTGCCAAGTGTTGCTTGCGCTCCGATAGATTCCCAGAGCGTTTGGGTTGTGGCTGGCATAACTGGATGTAATAAAACTGCTAGCGCACGAATTGCATCAGCAGTGTTATATAAAACTTCATTGAGTTCTGCAGTGCGGCTCTCATCTTTCGCAATAGCCCAAGGTTCTTTGATAGTTACATAACCATTTACTCGCTTGCAGAATTCCATGATGGCGCTGATTCCGCCTTGGAAATCGAGAGCGACCATCGCTTTATCCGCAGCAGCCACAGTTGTTTCAAGCATCGCTGATAATTCTGCATCTTTTGCAACGGCAGGGATTGTGCCATCGCAGTATTTCTCGATCATTGCAATTAAACGTGATGCCAGATTGCCGAAATCATTTGCAAGTTCGCTGGTGTATCGGGCCGACATATCTTCCCAAGAGAAAGAGCCATCGGTGCCAAATGGAATTGCACGTAAGAAGTAATATCTGAAGGCATCAACACCAAAGTGATCGGTGATATCGCTTGGTGCGATTCCGGTTAACTTTGATTTACTCATCTTCTCGCCACCGACCAATAACCAACCGTGGGCAAAAACTTTCTTAGGGATCGCAACATTTGCAGCCATCAACATCGCTGGCCAGATAACAGCGTGGAAGCGGAGAATATCTTTGCCGACCAAGTGCACATCTGCCGGCCAAGTCTTAGCAAATTTTTTGCCACCTTCAGAATTTGGATCATCGCCAAGTCCAACGGCGGTCGCATAATTTAGAAGCGCATCAAACCAGACATAAATAACTTGATCGGTATCCCAAGGAACCGGAATGCCCCAATCAAATGTGGATCTTGATATTGATAAATCGCGAACGCCACTTTCAAGAAATGCAATTACCTCGTTGCGCGCACTTGCTGGCTCGCAAGCTTCAGGGTTATTTTTATAATGCTCAAGTAGTTGTGGAACAAAGGCTGAAAGCTTAAAGAACCAGTTATCTTCAGAGAGCATTTCTACTGGCTTGCCATGGATCTTGCACTTTCCATCATCTAAATCACCAGGTAATTTGAATTCTTCGCAACCAATGCAATATGGGCCTTCAAATTTCCCAGCGTAGATATAGCCATTATCTTTTAGAAGTGTCATAAATCTTTGAACACGTTCTTCGTGACGAACTTCAGTTGTGCGAATGAAATCATCGTTTGCGATATTTAGTGCGCTCCAGTTTGGCTTCCAAGCTTCTTCAACTAAACGATCGCACCAATCTTGTGGTTTAACGTTATTTGCTGCGGCGGTATTCATAACCTTTTCGCCATGCTCATCGGTGCCAGTTAAGAACCAGACACTTTCACCGCGTTGGCGATGCCATCTAGTTAAGACATCTCCGGCAACAGTTGTGTATGCATGCCCAATATGAGGCGCATCATTTACATAATAAATAGGCGTCGTTAAGTAGAAGGATTTTTCGGCGCTCATGGGGTAACCCTATCTTGAGATTTATGCGTAACCATTGCGTCGAAGACTTCTCGCTTAGCTCTTCTGGTAATTCTTGCCACCTCTGTGATGGCCTCTTTGCGCGAGATTCCGGCAGCCTCTTGTTTCAATACTTCTGCAATCAAATCTGCTTCAGTAAATTGGCGAGAACCCGGATCAAAGCCTGCGATAACTAAAGTTATCTCGCCCAAGATTTCAGTAGCCGCGGCCCAGTTATGAAGGGTTTCTAAATCACCACGAACAACCTCTTCGTAAGTCTTTGTCATCTCACGACAGATTGCGCCAAGTCGATTTGGGCCAAAGACCGAAACTGCATCAGCCAGACTCTCTAATAATCTATGTGGGGCTTCAAAGAGAATTATTGTGCGAGTTTCATTTGCCAGATTTTCAAACCAAGTTGTTCGAGCACCGCTAGTTCGTGGTGCAAAACCTTCAAAGCAGAATCGATCACTTGGTAGGCCCGATAAAAGAAGTGCAGTAGTAACTGCGCTCGGACCAGGCAAAACTTTTATCTTGATATTCTTTTCTACCGCGGCGCGAACTAAGCGATAACCAGGATCACTAATCCCTGGCATTCCGGCATCTGTTACAACAAGTAAATCTGAACCACTCTCTAAAATTGCAACAAGCTCTTCTAGGCGTTCGATTTC